>Ga0163144_10002119_pt1 | contig 46331 bp, 41 predicted proteins | sample OliLak19BULKMAT1_FD_123175 | JGI IMG/M metagenome (GOLD analysis project Ga0163144, IMG submission 123175) | Freshwater microbial mat bacterial communities from Lake Vanda, McMurdo Dry Valleys, Antarctica - Oligotrophic Lake LV.19.BULKMAT1 | ecosystem: Environmental > Aquatic > Freshwater >... | reverse complement strand
CACGCCAACGCAGACTCCAAGTGCAACATTTACGTTGACACCGACGGACACGCCAACGCAGACTCCAAGTGCAACATTTACGTTGACACCGACGGACACGCCAACGCAGACTCCAAGTGCAACGTTCACATGGACGCCGACGGATACGCCAACGTTCACATGGACGCCGACGCGCACGCCAACGTTTACATGGACGCCGACGCGCACGCCAACGTTCACATGGACGCCGACGCGCACGCCGACGCAAACACCAATATCCCGCTCGACGGCTACAGATGTTGAAAGCGGCAATGTGCGTTCGACGGCGCGCGCGACATTAACGCTAACTGACACGCCGACGAATACCCCAACGCCTATGGCGTCAAGTACAGCGACGATTACGCCTGAACCGAGCGCCACGCCGAGCATTACACCATCGCAGACGCTGACCTTGACCCATACAGCGACCAACACGCCGACGCGCACGGCATCCGCGACGCACACGGTTGAACCGAGCGATACACCATCCCATACGCCGACGCGCACGGCATCCGCGACGCACACGGTTGAACCGAGCGATACACCGTCCCATACGCCAACGCACACGGCATCCGCGACGCACACGGTTGAACCGAGCGATACACCATCCCATACGCCAACGCGCACGGCATCCGCGACGCACACGGTTGAACCGAGCGATACACCGTCCCATACGCCAACGCACACGGCATCCGCAACGTGGACACCTGAACCGAGCGATACACCATCCCATACGCCGACGCACACAGCATCCGCGACGTACACGGTTGAACCGAGCGATACACCGTCCCATACGCCGACGCACACAGCATCCGCAACGTGGACACCTGAACCGAGCGATACACCATCCCATACGCCGACGCACACAGCATCCGCGACGTACACGGTTGAACCGAGCGATACACCATCCCATACGCCGACATTGACCGCAACGCCGATCCCGCCTGTTGCCGCGCCACCGACGATTATTCCCACAGCGATTCCAAGCGAGATCGTGCCGTCCGATGCGCCGCCCGCGCGCGTGCCGCCCGAAGCGATTGTGGGCGTCGGGTTGTTGACGTTGGTGCTGCTGTATATTGGGCTGTATTGGCGTGGATTGACTGCCGTTGACCGCTATGCAGCGGGTTTCGTGATCGAAGAATGTCCGGTCTGTAAAAGCGGACATTTGATCGTCGATACGCGCGTTGATCGCTTCATCGGCATTCCGCGCCCACGCTCGACCGTGCGCTGTGACAATTGCAAATCGATCTTACGCGAGAGCGGCGCGCGCCGTTGGCGTTACGCGGTGGATCGCGCTGCCAATCCGAGCATTTACGCGCGCTGGAACGGACGCGAGATCGACGAGGAAACGCTCAAGACGCTGAGTGATCAGCCGCTCGTGCCGCCGCCCAATGTGCGCCCGCCGACCACGCCGCCCGCCTTTGTGGACGATGATCAATCCCAACCGTGAACGAACTGTCATTGATTGAATGTGTTCCCAATTTCAGCGAGGGACGCAATGTCGAGGTGATCGACGCAATAGTCCGCTCGATTGCGTCGGCGTCCGTATCCATATTGGGCGTGAGCAGCGATGTGGATCATCATCGGACGGTTGTCACGTTTGTTGGCAGCCCGGACAGTGTGGTGGAGGGTGCTTTTCGCGGCGCGGCGGCGGCGGCGGAACGGATCGATTTGGAGGCGCATCGCGGCGTGCATCCGCGTATCGGCGCGGCGGACGTGATCCCATTCATCCCCTTGCGCGGCGCATCGTTGGCGGATTGCGCCACACTGGCGCGGCGGCTTGGCGCACGGATGGGTGATGCACTCGATATCCCGGTGTATTTGTACGAAGCGGCAGCGACGCGCCCAGAGCGCGTCGATCTCGCAGATGTGCGGCGCGGGGGCTACGAAGCGCTGAAGACAGCGATTCAGTCCGATCCGACGCGCGCGCCTGATTTTGGACCCGCACGCTTGGGGCGGGCAGGGGCGTCGGCGGTGGGCGCGCGTCTGCCGCTGATCGCGTTCAATGTGTACTTGGATACCGCCGATGTCGCCGTTGCGCAAGCCATCGCGCGTGCAGTGCGCGCATCGAGTGGCGGGCTGACCTGCATCAAGGCGCTCGGACTGTTGGTCGGGGGTCAAGCACAAGTTTCGATGAACTTGACCGACTTCCGCCAAACCGGACTCGATGTCGTGCTGTCTGCCGTCGAGTCTGAAGCACGCCAGCACGGCGCACGTGTTGAGCGGACGGAACTGGTTGGCTTTGCCCCGCAAGCAGCGTTGATCGATGCGGCGCTTGCGGCGCTGCACTTGCCCAATACAGCGCGCGATCTCGTTTTGGAGGCGCGCTTGGGCGATATTACGGGCGATTATCGCCCCATCCCATTCGATTGATGGATAGGTTGAAACTTCTGATGCTGATTTCTCTTCTCACTGCTTGTCTGATCGCGTGCGCTGCGCCTGTGGCGCCCGCACAGACCCAAATCCCGTTCGCGGCATCGCGCGCGGTGGTGGACATGCCGACGCGCGCCATCTTCGATCCGACGCTCCCCATGCAGGATGGCGGCACACGCATCGCGCAAGCGTTTGCGACCAACACCTATACGCCGTCGCCGTCCCCAACCTTTGCGCCCACTTCGTCGCTGCTGCCCACCATTACCCCGACCTTCGTGCCGACGCTGCCCACGCAGCCGCCGCGCACGTCCGCGCCCTCGGCGACTGCCATCCCGCCCGGCACGATTATCACCGTGACGCCACCCGCTACGGCATACGGCGGGGGTGCCGCGAGTGTCACCAATCCGACGAGCCTTGCCAACGTCGATCCGCTCGCGCCGACATGGACACCACCGCCAGCCGATCCGTCTACGCAGATTGCCGATCACTATTGGTTAAGCCGCCCTGCATCCGACGATGTGACGAACTGGGCGGCGCGCACCTATCCCTATGGCGGCACGGCGGGCGGACGCTACCAAGTCCATCATGGCATCGATATCGTCAACCCGCGCGGGACGCGCGTGCTGGCGACGGCAGATGGCACAGTGATTTATGCGGGCGACGATCTCAGCACGCGCTTCGGACCCATCAACAATTACTACGGAAACTTGGTCGTTGTTCAGCACAATTTCCCGACGCCGGACGGACAGCCCGTGTTCACGCTGTACGGACATATGGATCGCATCGTCGTTGGGGCAGGGCAAGCGGTCAGCGTGGGCGAGGCGCTTGGCAACGTTGGCGCGACGGGCGTCGCATTGGGCCCCCATCTGCATTTAGAAGTGCGCATTGGTGATCCGTACAGCTTTGATGCGACGCGCAACCCCGACTTATGGATTCGTCCGTATTTCGGCTATGGCACATTAGCGGGGCGCGTGACCGACGCGGCGGGCAATTTGCTCTACGATGTGACGCTGATGATCGAAGCGCCCGATACGACGCGCTATGCGTTCAGCTACGCCGATACATCGGTCAATGCCGACAGCGTTTTCGGAGAGAATTACACAATGGGCGATCTGCCCGCTGGCTATTACACTGTGACGGTCAGCGACAACGGGCGCATTCGCTTTCGGCAGACGATCTATGTCTATCAGAACCGGACGACGTGGCTAAACGTGGCACTCAATCCATGAGCGGCGTTGGCTGATGATTGGATTTTGAGGCGCTGAGTGCTATACTCATCGTCTCATTGTATGAATAATCAATTGAATGATTACGGCACCTTATTGCCGCATGGACGAGAGAAAGACACCATGTCCGAAAACGTGTATCTGACGGCGGAAGGCGCGGAAGAGCTGAAGCGCGAACTGGAAAACCTGCTCAATGTGCGTCGCCCCGATTTGGCGCGCAAACTCAGCGAGGCAGTTTCGCAGGGTGATTTGAAAGAAAACGCCGATTATCACGACGCGAAAGAACAACAAGCATTCATCGAGGGACGGATCAAATACCTCGAAAATGTGCTGAATAAAGCGCAAATCATCGCCAATTCCGCGTCGAATGGTCTGGTCAATCTTGGTTCGGAAGTCGTGATCGTCGAAGATGGCGGCTCCGATGAGGAAACGTATATGATTGTCGGCGCGGCGGAAGCGAACCCAGAGATGGGCAAGATTTCGCACGTCAGCCCGATTGGCGCGGCGCTGTTGGGACGCAAGAAGGGCGAAAAAGTCACGGTCAAGACGCCTGCGGGCGAGATCGTGTTCAAGATCAAGCGTATCAAATAACCAGCGCGCTCAATCTGCCGCTTAGAATCGAAAACGCCCCATCCAATCGGATGGGGCGTTTGCATGTTACGACAGCGGCGTAAAATCGCCTGTGCCGCCAAACGGATCATCGTCAAGCGGGGGCGGCGCGGGGCGCAGCGGCGCGCTGGCAGGACGCCCACCGGGAATTGAAGCGGGTGGGGGCGGCGGGCTGCTCATGGGCGCGGGCTGATACGGCGCGGGCGCGAAGGTCGGTGGAGGGGGCGTGAACGTCGGCGCAGCGGGCGGTTGTGTCACGATAGGCGGCGGCGTATAGGGTAGCGGTGCGGGCGCCGGAGTCATGGGCGGCGCGTAAGGCAGCGGTGCGGGCGCAGCGATCACAGGGACGGGCGTCGCCCCGCCCGCGTTCACGCCCGTGCGACGCCAGCCCGCCAATTCAATCGTCAATTTCTCGAAAAAGCTGTTCGGCGGCGTGTTACCCGTGCCGTACTGGATATCGACAATGCGCGCTTGCAGCCGCAGCGATCCTGTCTCCAAGATGGCAACCGTGCCGACCTTCGCCAAGATCAGGTCGCCCTTGGTTTCCAGCTTGGCACGCAGCGCCGGATCGTTGTAAGCGTGTTCGGACATGAACACGTTGGTGATCGTGCGCACATAATCATCTTTGTCGAACAACCAGACCTCAACCGCCGTTGGTTTGTCCGGCGATCCCGTGCCAATCGTCTCGGAGATGCTTGAGCCGCATTCGCCCAAAAAGCGTTCTTGCTCGTCCTCGATGCTGAACGAGTCATCATACTGCCCGTAGCCGAGTTGGAACGTGGACATACGCTGCATCAGCGGGGGTCCCAAATCGGTCTTGACGAAATCGCTTCTTTGGGTGGTATCCGCGATTTGCTGCGCACGGACACGGGCGCGCATTTGAATGACTTCTTCGCTGTCTTTTTCGCCGCGCAGACGCTTGAAAATTGGCTCAAGCCAGTTCTTGATCAGGATGCTCCACGCCCACGACCAGATTACGACCAGAACCGCCGCGATGATGGGTCCCAAAATCCATGGCAGCAGACTGCGGATGAACGAGGGTTCGCTCGGCGCGGCGGCGGCGACGGGTTGTGCCAGCTCCGCGAAGGGACGGATCGCCGTCAGTTTGTTGACATCGGAGGGATCGGCGGCGTTCGCCAGCAAACGATCAACGATGCCAACTGGATCATCGACTGCTGCCAGCCGCTCGACGATATTCTGGTTCACATCGGGGTTGGCGGTCACATTGGCGGCGTTGCGATCTGCCAAGAGACGAACCCATTCATCCTGCCAACTTTGTCCGAGCGTGCGCGGATCGCCATCATAAAATTGGATCGGGTCGATGCCATAGCCGATTATCAGCCCAAGGATCATGGCAAAGACCAACATCAAAATCATCTTGCGCCGCGGTGTGAACGGCTCAAGGACGATCTTATATAGACCGTTATACGTACCCTGAAGCCATTTGATCATGCTGACCGACCTTTCGTGTGTACGTTGACCGCCCGGATTGCGTTCACGCGCTGTGTTTTTGCGATGTGCAAGCCATCAGCAGACACTCTCTGACGGTGGAATATGCTTCACACTCATATAGTACACACGGTTCGGGGGGGAATGCAAACGATCCGACAATAATTGGCTGCACAAGGCTTGGGAATTTCGTCGGGGGCAGCTTTTGGCTGCCCCCAACGGCACTATGCAGACGCGGGTTCTGGTGTTTCGGGGTTGATCTCACTCAGCGGATAGGTTCGATTGCACACGGTACATTGTACCGTTGTGCGATTCTGTTCGACCAGCAGCCCACCACAATTGGGGCAGGGCGTGGGCAGTGGACGTTTCCAACTGGTGAATTCGCACTCAGGATAGCGCGAACAACCATAGAACGTGCGCCCCTTGCGCGTCCGGCGCGAAATCAGTTCACCGCCGTGTTCGACACCGCATATCGGACACATCACCCCGACGCGCTCCAACCACGGCTCGGTATGCTTGCAAGTTGGATAATCCGAGCAGCCGATGAACTTGCCGAAACGTCCATAACGAATGACCAGCGGCTTGCCGCAGACCGGACAATCGCGCCCGATGGCTTCTTCGCGCTGCATCGGCTGGATCGTCTTTTGGGCGATATCAAGCTGCTGCTCGAACGGTTGATAGAATTCGGACAGCATCGGACGCCATTCGCGCCGTCCCTCCGCAATCTCGTCGAGCTTGTCCTCCATGCGCGCGGTGAACGAGTAATCCATCACATCTGCAAAATACTCTGCCAGCAGATCATTGACGGTGATGCCCGTTTCGGTCGGCGTCAGGCGTTTATCTTTTTTGGTGACATATTCGCGGTCTTGGATCACGCCGACAGTCGGCGCGTAGGTACTCGGTCTGCCGATGCCGTATTCTTCGAGCGTGCGGACGAGACTTGCCTCGGTATAGCGCGGCGGCGGCTGCGTAAAGTGCTGTTCGGGCAGCAGATCGAGCAAATCGAGACGTTCGCCGACATGCAAATTGGGCAAGATGCGCCCTTCATCTGCATCGACAGCAATATCTTCGTCGCGGGCGTCCTCATAGAGCGCCAAGAAGCCGGCGAATTTGACCGTACTGCCTGCGACGCGGAAATGATAGGCGCGTTTTTCGGCTGCGACGGATGGCTTATCGGCGTCGATTTCAACGCGGAGCGTGTTGTAGATCGCATTCGCCATCTGACTGGCGACGAAACGCTGCCAGATTAAGTTATACAGCTTGAATTGATCGGGCGTGAGCGACGCCTTGACCGTGTTCGGTTCGCGCGCCGCGACGGTGGGGCGGATCGCCTCGTGCGCCTCTTGCGCGCCCTTCGCTTTCGTCTTGTAGATCGGCGCCGTGGCGGGCAAAAAGTCTTTGCCGAACCGTCCTTCGATGTAGCTGCGCGCTTGTCCCTGCGCCTCGACCGAGACGTTGGTGCTGTCAGTCCGCATGTACGTGATCAATCCGCTCGATTCGTCCGTGCCGAGATCGATGCCTTCGTACAACTGCTGCGCGATTGACATGGTGCGTCCAGCGGTATAGCCGAGCCGCCGCGATGCTTCCTGCTGCAACGTGCTGGTTGTGAACGGCGCAGATGGCTTGCGCTGGCGTTCGCCATGCTTCACATCCATGACTTGAAATTCGGATTGGCGCAAAACGTTCAGATGCGGTGCGACGGCGCTTTCGCTGCCGAACGACACATCTTGATCGCCAATTTTCATCAGCCGCGCTAGGAACGGACGCACATCAGCTTTCGATTGCTGCGTTTGTTTGCGCAGTTGCGCATCGAGCGTCCAGTATTCTTGCTGGACGAACGCGATAATTTCACGCTCCCGATCCACGATCAGGCGGAGGGCGATGCTCTGCACACGTCCGGCAGACAGCCGATTGCGGACTTTTTCCCACAGCAGCGGCGAAATGTTGTAGCCGACGAGCCGATCCAGGATGCGCCGCGCTTGTTGGGCGTTGACGAGATTGATATCGATCTCGCGCGGATGGCGGAAGGCTTCTTCGACGGCGGCGCGCGTGATTTCGTGAAAGACGACGCGCTTCACTGTTTTCGGACTGCCTTCGAGTTCGGTTGCCGCCAACAAATGCCATGCGATGGCTTCGCCCTCGCGGTCGGGATCGGTGGCGAGATAGATTTCGCGCGCGCCCGTCGCGGCGGACTTCAAATCCTTAACCACATCGCGCTTGTCGTTGATCACGCGGTATTTCGGCTCGAAGTCGTTGGCGACATCAACCGATAGCTGCGACTTCAACAGATCGCGGACGTGTCCTTTCGACGCTTTGACGATGTAGCCTTTGCCGAGATATTGCCCAACGCTGCGCGCTTTCGCGGGCGATTCGACGATGACCAAGCGCGCGGCAGTGCGGGGCGCGTCGCCGCTGCTCCCATTTTTGGCAGTCGTCTTACTGGTGGCGGACGGTTTAGCGACTTTGCCCGTCGTTTTGGCGGATGCCTTGCTGGCGGCGGACGCCTTGGCAGTTTTGCCTGTCACTTTCGCAGACGCTTTGCTGGTGGCGGACGCCTTGGCAGTTTTGCCTGTCACTTTCGCAGACGCTTTGCTGGTGGCGGACGATTTGGCGGCTTTACCCGTCGTCTTGGCTGTCTTTGCAGACGCTTTGCGCGCCGATACGGCTTTCGCCGTCGCATTGATGGGCGGCGGTGTCATGCCAACGTGCGCGGGGGTCGTGCCGATGCGGTAGAGCGTTCCGCCGCAGACGGCGCACGTCCCCGTTGTGATCGCTGACCCACGCGCATTGAATCCGGCTTGCGGATTGACCAGATCGCGCTTGGTCTTGCACTTGAAGCAGTACGCTTGCAACGTTTCGCTCATGCTTATTGGTGTCATTTGTGACTTAGGGTGGGTTAACCGAACAGATGATGCCGTTTCAGTTCGCGCGCGAGCTGAAATGACGCCGATATTGGGAATGTCCCACAATCTGAATGTGTCCGTTCATCTCTAAACGGGTCATGATTGCGAGGACAGCCGAAGGTGAGACGCCCAACCGCTGCGCAATATCGTCTACATGCAGCGCCTGATCGCCCAAGATATTCAAGATACCTGTTTCGTCTAGCAATGGCGAGATCGAATTATCGGGATCGCCATCACGTTTAATTTCGGGTATGGGGGCGAACGCGCCGCGCGCGCCCTTCGATTGCAATTCACTGCGCCCCGTCACTGGAAGGGGCGGCGCATGGTTATGAGTGGTGTTGAGCGCATCGATGATATCATGCGCGTCCGAAATCGGCTGCGCGCCCGCATCGATCAGCGCCATGAGTCCCTGCTGATTCGCGTGTGCCGCATCCCCACGCACGACGAACACCGTCCGTCCTTGTTCGCGCGCCGCTTTTGCCGTAAGTAATGCGCCGCTTCCCAATGGGGCTTCGACGACCAAGACCGCGCGACTCATGCCGCTCATTGTGCGGTTGCGACGCGGAAAGCGTCCGCGATCTGGACGTGCGTCATAGCGAAATTCGCTGATCAGCGCACCACTTGCCGCGATTTGTTCCGCGAGTTCGGCATGTTCTGCTGGAAAGACGACTGTAATGCCGTTTCCCAACACCGCCAGCGTGCGTCCACCAGCAGCCAGCGCGCCCTTATGTGCGGCGGCATCGACACCTTTGGCAAAGCCGCTGATCACCGTTACGTTATTTACCGCCAGTTCGCCCGCGATTTCGTAAGCGAGATCGATCCCGCGCCGTGTAGCGTCCCGGGTACCAACAATCGTAACCGCGTTGGCGTCCACAAGCTCGAGGGTGCCGCGTACCGTTAGCACAGGCGGCGCATCGGCTAACAAACGCAGCGCCGCTGGATAGCGCGGATCGATGAAGGGGACAATGTGCGCGCCCGTTGCCTCGACCGCTGTCCAATCGGTCTGGACATTGATGCGCGGCTGCCATGTCATGACGCTGCTGATCGTTCGATCATCGAGTCCTGCCAATGCGAGACTCGGTTCGGTTGCTTCCCAAGCAGTTTGTAGATCGCCAAAGGCGCTGCGCAAACGCTCGATGCCCCGGATGCCGAGCGTCGTAATCAAGCTGAAGCCGAGCCAATAGGGTGCTTCGCTCATTCGATCTCGCTACTTCGCCAGCAATTATTCAGCGATGTTTTGCAGCATAACGGTAGCGCGGGAGGCTGTCAAGCGGAAGATCAGCGTTTATCGAGCAATCCATCCAGCAGATGGACGGTCATCAGGTTGGCATCACCATCGATTTTGAGGATACATTGGTCGATGGCGGGCAGCAGGACTTCGCCGTATTGCGGGCTGGCAACGACATACACATCGTTCGCACCCGTTTCCAATACATCGACCAATTCGCCTAACGGCGTCCCATCTTCGGTCTGCACGTTCATTCCGATCAACTCGTAGAGATAAACTTCGCCGTCTTCGAGCGGGATGGCTTCTTCAAGTGGAATGAGGACAAACAGTTGGCGCAGCAGATCGGCAGTCTCGCGGCTGTTGATGCCCACCAGTTTGAGCAAGCCGTATTCTTGGTTCATGCGCATCCCCTCGACCGTATACGGCTTGGCGACAGCGTTGACATCCGTCCCCAAATAGACCGTCTTGTCGCGCGTGATGCGTTCGGGATAATCGGTCAAGATACGGATGCGCAGCTCGCCGCGAATGCCATGCGGGCGCAGCACTTCGCCGATCATCAGGTAGCGCGGGTCGTCGGGCGGGTTGGTTGGCGGCATATCAGACAATCTTGAGGATGACGCGCTTGTTGCGTTGGTCGCTGACCGACAATAGGGCGCGGAGCGCGTTCGCAACTTTGCCGTTCTTGCCGATGATGCGCCCGGTATCGCGTTGGGCGACGTGGAGTTCAATAATCACAGACGTTCCCACATCGCGGCGTCTTACGCGCACTTGGGTAGGATCATCCACCAGACTTTTGGCGACGTATTCGATTAAATCTTCCATATCAACTCTCTTTTATGATCGAATGGGGACGTACCTTTGATTGATACGCCCCATCAGAAATGACGCGATTATTTTGCGACTTTCTTCATTGTACCTTTGCCCGCTTCGGGCGCGGGATAGCGCGTCTTGGGGCTGACCACCACGAAGTTTGCCTTCGCCTCTGCGACCAGCGTTTCGACGGCTTCGCCATTGCGCATCCGCTCGAAGCGTGCCATCGTCCCGGTACGTCTGAGCAGCGTCATGGCGGCGTCGCTCGGCTGTGCGCCGACGCTCAACCAATGCAGCGCACGTTCTTCGTCCACGACATCGGTCGAGGGCTGCGTGCGTGGGTTGTGATTGCCGATAATTTCGATGAAACCGCCGTTGCGGGGGCTGCGTTGATCCGCGACGACGAGACGATAACTCGGCTGTTTCTTCAAGCCGATACGACGGAGACGAATACGAACCATGTTGAACCTTGCTCCTATTGCATACGTTCTCATGCGTCTTGATTGAGACGGAGAACCACTGGCACAAAAAGTGTGCCTCAGTTGCGGAAGGGAAACTGCGGACACGGCACGCCGCGTCCTGATGCGGTTGTCCCTAGCGCGGCAAACGCCCGCCGGGCATCTTGCCACCGGGCATCCCGGGAAAGCGCCCTTTGCGCACTTGTTTCATGAGGTCTTGCATATCAGCGAACTGCTTGAGGACTTCGTTCACATCACGCACTTGGACGCCGCTGCCCGCCGCGATGCGCTTGCGGCGGCTGGCGTTAAGCAGTTTGGGATTGGCGCGCTCGCCTTTGGTCATCGAGTTGATGATCGCCTCGACGCGCGTGATGCGCTTCTCCATGTCCTGCTCATCGATCTGACCCTTGACCTTGTTCATGCCCGGAATCATGTTGAGCAGACTGCCAATCGATCCCATCTTGCGGATGCGTTGAAGTTGTTCCAAGAAGTCTTGCAGCGTGAACTGATTTTCCATCAGCTTCTTTTGCAGCTTCATGGCTTCTTGTTCGTCGAAGGCTTCTTCGGCTTTTTCGATCAGCGTCATCACGTCGCCCATGCCCAAGATGCGCTGTGCCAGCCGATCCGGGTGGAACTGCTCGAAGCCGTCGAGTTTTTCGCTCGTCCCCAAGAACTTGATCGGCACGCCCGTGACGGCACGCATTGACAGCGCCGCGCCACCGCGCGAATCACCATCGACCTTCGTCAAGATCAAGCCGGTGATGCCCAAACGTTTGTTGAAGCCCTCTGCGATGTTGACCGCTTCTTGCCCAGTCATGGAGTCCGCCACAAGGATGATTTCAGCGGGATTGGTGCGCCGCTTGATTTCTTCTAGCTCTTCCATCAGCGTATCGTCGATCTGCAAGCGTCCGGCGGTATCCAGAATGACGACGGCGGCGTTCGTTTCTTTCGCTGCTTTCAATCCGCGCTGGCAGATATCCGGCGGTTTCGCGCGCGTGCCTTCTTCGTAGTAGGGGACGCTGATCTGCTTCGCCAACGTGACCAATTGATCGACGGCTGCTGGACGATACGTGTCTGCCGCCACCAAGAACGGTTGACGCCCGTCACGGCGCAGCAGCAGCGAGAGTTTCGCCGCCGTTGTCGTCTTGCCCGACCCCTGCAAGCCAACCAACATGATCACATAGGGCTTGACCGCGCCAGAAAAATTCAGCTTGCCGCCTTCGCCCAGCGTCGCCAAAAGTTCTTCGTGAACGATTTTGACGACCATCTGTCCGGGTTTGAGGCTTTTGCCGAGTTCAGCGCCGACCGCGCTTTCCTTCACCCGTTTGACGAAATCTTTGACCACTGTCAGCGAAACGTCCGCTTCCAAGAGCGCCATGCGCACTTCGCGCATCACCTTGTCAACGTCTTGTTCGGTCAGCTTGCCGACACGTCCTAGACCGTCGAAGATGCCTTGCAGTCGATTGGAAAGATTTTCAAACATGGATATCCTACCGGTTCACAACTTTACTATTGTACAGGGCAGATTAAGGGAGCGTCAAGATGAGGGAAAATTTGGGAGTGGGAAACGTGTAGGGGCATAGTGTGCCATTCCTCGCACAGACGATCATGACAACGGTCATGACATGCCCTGCCCCTACACGAGTTTTGGATCAGACGACGGGGGTTTCGACAGGCAGCGCCAGCGCGCGGTAGTCGCGGTTGAAATAGATCAGCGGCGGCACAACGCTGCCTTGGCAGCCCGTCGCTTGCACACTGCCCAAGACGATCCAATGCGTGCCGCCGTCGTGAACCGTGTGGATGGTGCAGTCGAGCCATGAGATCGCCGCGTGGACGATGGGCGCGCCCGTCTCGTAAGTGAATGTTTCCAAATCATCGAAGCGATGCGCATAGTCGGCGTATTCGGGGATGCGTCCGGCGAAGCGGTTGGAGATTTCGCCTTGCCCCTCGCCCAAGATCGAAATGCCGAATGCGCGCGATTTCAACACCAACTGGGTGGTGTGTGCCTCTTTGCTGAGGCAGACCAAGATCATGGGCGGTTCGAGCGACAGCGAGTTGAACGCGCTGACGGTCATACCGGATTGCTCTCCCTCGTGCGCAGCGGTAACGATGGAGACACCGCTCGCCCAGAGGCGCAGGGTATCGCGCATCATTTGGGGGGTGACGGAAGCCATAACGGATTGCCTTCTTCTACGGTTGAATGTGAAGACGAGTTTAATCTAAGATGCCGTCATAACACCACTTTGTACCTTGAACTGGACGAACGGACAGGGGATCAGGCGAATAAATAGCGTCCCATCGCCGGGACAATATCCGCAAGCGTGGTCAAGCCCGCCGCAAACGCCTCGCGCCCCGTGCCGATCACGACCGTAGCAACATCATTTTCGGTGTGCTTGCCATGACTCATGTCCTCCATGTTGCCATGATCGCTGGTGATCACGATTAAGCCTTCATCGTCGTCCCACAGCGACAGCGCACCCGCCATGACCGAGTCGAACAATTCGAGCAGTCGCACGCCGTCCTCGACCGTGCCGCGATGCCCGACAAAATCGGTCATCCAGTGGGAGAACATAGCGAAATCGTATTTGCGCGTCAGCTCGACCATGCGTCGCCCGCCTTGATCCGGCGTGTAGATGGGGGAGTCCGTGTAGCCGAGATGCGTCCGCCAGCCTTCGCCCGTCCAATCGACCGCGAGGGCGTCGCCGCGATTGATTTCATCGATGCCGAACATCGGCAGCCCCGCTTGATGCAGCGCCTCTTGATAGCTGGCGCGCAGCGTTTTGCCGCGCGCGATTTCTTCCAAACGCTGTGGGGGATAGCCCTCGATCAGCGCGGCGGTTTTGCCGCGCGCCACGACCTGCTTGAAGAAATTATCCTCCGCTAACAGCGCGCGGATCGGCTCGTTGGGGCGGGGTCCGTAATGCTCCCCGATCAGCGCCGGAATATTTCGTCCAGTGACAATCGCCGCTTGCCCGCTGGCACTCTGCGGCTTGCCCGCCACGCCCATGCGCGGATCAGTCGGGATGAAGATGCTGCGCGCGCCGATTTGCATCCCGGTCGAACGTAACCAGCGATGTCCACCCGCCAGCGCGTCAAGCGTCGGCGTTTTGGCGGCGGCGAAGGGGTTGAGGGCAGGATCGTCGTCGCCCAAACCGATGCCATCCATGAAGATCAGCAAAATATGTCGCATCATCAACCGCTGCTTGGCAGGATCGACGCATCGACGGCTTGCGTGATGGCGTCCGCTGGCGGTGGATTGTGACTGCGCCAAATCTCTTGTCCGCGCCCATCGAACAGTACGAATTCCGGCGTGTACGAAAAGCCAATCGTGTCGCGCAGTTCGCGCCCGAAATCGGTGTGAATATCCACGCGCAAGATGTTGAAATCGTCGTCATATTCCGCGCGAATGTCTGTGACGAGCGCATCGACCGCCGGACGTGCCAGCAGACAGCCTGTACAGTAGTTGCTGAAAAATTCGAGCATCGTGGGCTTGCCACTGGTCAGCATGGCGCGCGCCGCCGCCGCGCTCTCTACGTCGCTCGCGCCGGGACGCAGCACGAAGAACAGCACCAACGCCAAAACGAGCGCCGCGCTCGTTCCCGCAGCCGTGACGCCGCCGCTGGCATGGCGCGTGCGTAAGATGGCAAATACGAGCAGCACACCGCTAACACTGAACAGGATGAAGGAAAATTGATTGCCGAGTTGATCCATGGGCTGCTTTTCGGGTGTGCCAGCGGCACGCCTCTATGTCGTTATCAACGATATAAGCGTAGAAATGGATTGTTCAATCGTTCGCGTCCGATGGTCGTCTCTTGCCCATGACCGGACAACACGCGCACGTCGTCATCCAGTATCAGAAGCTGGGTCTGAATGGAGTGCAATAAAACGCTGCTGCTCCCGCCCGGTAAATCAGTGCGTCCGACACTGTTGTAAAACAGCGCGTCGCCAGAGAATACCAGCCGCTGGTCGGGCATGAAAAAGCTGAGATGTCCCGGCGCATGTCCGGGCGTATAGAGTGTCTCGAATTTGAGCGCGCCAAGTTGAATGGTTTCACGCTCACTGGTCAGCAATCGATCTGGCTCGGCGGCGTCGGGGAAGGGCGGCAAGCCGAAACGCGCGGCGGTTTCGGGCAGGTGCTTGAGCATCGGCACGGCTTCGGTGTGGATGGCGAACGGCGCGCCCGTCAGTGCCTTCAATTCGCGGCTGGCGAGGACATGATCGAAATGTGCGTGCGTCGCCAGAATCAGCTTGATCGTCCAACCCGCGTCGTCTGCCAACTGTTTGAGCGCGGGCGCATCATCGACCGGATCGATCTGCACAGCGTCGCCCGTCTCGGTATCGCCTACGAGGTAGGCATTGGTCGTCGCCAAGCCGAGCGTCAGTTTCTTGATTTCGATGGTCATACCGTCACCGTTCTCCGTCCGCGAATGCGTTCCATGATCAGACGGCGCAAGATCGACATTTCTTCCATGCGCAACACAGCGGCAGCGGTGATGAACGCGATTCCGCCGACAGCGACTTGAACGCCGATCTCAACGAGAGTCAGCGCGATCCCGCGATTTGCGAATCCAAGCGCCACCCACAGCGCATCGACCGCCAAGACTGCCAGCGCCATAACGAGGCTGGCTGCCAACGCTTTCGCGGTTGTGCGTCCGAGCGCGGACTCGTTGATGCCGTGCCAGCGGCGGCGCAAGAGTCCGAGCAAGACCAGGACTTCAAACGCCGTCCCCAACGAATTTGCCAGCGCCAAGCCGCTGACTTGTCCCTGTTCCCCGAAGTACCACGCCAGCCCCAAGTTGATCGCCGCGCCGCCCAACGCCGCCCACAGTGGCGTCAGCGTGTCTTTGTCGGCGTAGAAACTGCGCGCCACGACTTCGAGCATCGAATGGACGACGATGCCGAGCGCGAAGAATTGCAGCGTGCTAAAGACGAGTGTCGATGCGGTTGCATCGAACGCACCGCCTTCGAGTAGGCTGATCAGGGGACGCCCGACGACGATCAAGCCGATGGACGCCGGAATCGACGCCGCGAGGATGAAACGGAGCGCGCCCGACATCGCAGCGCGCTTGCCGTCCGCGTCGCCGCGCTCACTGAGTGCCGCCAACGTCGGGAAAATGACCACGCCCATCGCAGTGCCGATCAACGTCTGTGGGATTTGCATCAAGCGCCAACCCCAACTGAGCGCGCTGACCGATCCTTCACCGAGCCGCGAGGCAATATTGTTCATGACGATGAAATTCAGTTGAAAGACGCCCAATCCGGCGATGCGCGGCAGCATCAAGCGGATGATCCGGCGCAGCGTTGGATCGCGCCAATCGAGGATGGGCGTCCAACGCGCTTTCACGCGCAGCAAGCCGGGAATTTGGATGCCCAGATGGAGCGCCGCCCCCAACACTGCGCCGTAAGCGATGCCATACACGCCGAATGGTCGGGTGAGGAACACCACGCCGAACAAGATTCCCACGTCGAACAGGATTGGCGCGAGGGCGGGGAGCAAGAAGCGATTGAAGCTCTGCAATACGCCGCTGACTAGCCCGCTCACGGCGAAAATAAGCGTGCTGATCAGCGCGATCCGCATCAGTGCGGCGGTCTGCGTTTGGGCTTCGGGCGTGAAGCCCGGCGCGACGAAACTGGAGACCAAGATCGGCGCGATCACGAACGCAATCACGCTGGCGATCAACGCCATGAGGAACACGGTGTTGACAACCCGGCTGGCGATCTTCCACGCGCCTTCATCGTCGCCCCGTGCGAGATAGCCGCTGAAGATCGGGATGAACGCATGACCGAGCGCGCCGCCCGCGATCAAGGTGAAGATCGTCTCTGGGATGCTGTTGGCGGCGACGAACGTATCCCATTCGCTGCCGACGCCGAATACGCGCGCGATGATGAACGTTTGCACCAAACTGATCGCCTTCGCCGTCCCGAAGGCGATCATGACGATCACCGTCGAGTTGACGATCTGGCGAGATCGGCGGGCAGAGTCTGGCGCAGCGTCCGGCGTCGAAGGGGGCATCACATCTTCGCTCACAATGATGCCAGCGCGTTGGCAGCAGCGGTGTAGCGCGGATTCATTGACAACGCTTGATTGAATGCGGCGTTGGCGCTGGCGCGGTCGCCCTGCGCTTGATAGACGCGCCCTTGCCAGTAATACGTTTCCTCGACATTGGCGCGGTTGGTCACGTTGTTCTCGACCAAGACCAAGACTTCTTGATAGCGCCCGGCGTTGAAATAGGCTTCGAAGATGCCGAATTGATACCATGTGATCCGGAACGGAATTTGGGCGCGGTTGGCGTTATCATAGGCGGCGGCGGCGCGTTCGTACTGTCCAAGTTCGACCAGCGACGATCCCATGTTGAACCATGCAAACGCATCATTGGGGTTGGCGCGCGCCTCGGCTTGCGCGACGGTGAGTGCATTCTCGGCGGCGCTGGTCAAATCGGCGCGCCCGCCCAAAATTTGGGCGATCAAGCCTTCGCGGTCGGGTTCGTAGAGCGCGATGAAGGTGCGATTAAAGTTCTGCCATACGCGGTCGAAGCGGTCATACGGTTCGGGGATGCCCGCGCCGTTCGCGCCCGTTCCGATATAGCTGTCGTAGACGTAGAAGGAGCGCGCTGCATCGTCGTAGCCGACGACCGTTTGATAATGTCCGATCCAGTCGTAGCCCTCGAACTGGTAGCTCGTCTCCACGATCACAGGGATATTCGCCGCGATGAACGCTTTGAGCATGTCCATATCGCCGCCGATGCGCGTGATCGCCTTGATTTGGGACTGTGTGTTGACGAAATTGACCATTTCGGCGGGCGTCACATTTTTATCTTCAGCGACGGGCTTCAAGAAATTTGCCGCCGTCTCTTGGCTGTCGCTCCAGCCGAAGAAACTGAGCGCCATCGTGATATTGGCGGGTCCACAGTTGTTCCACAACTGTTGAACGTGCGTGAAACCATACATCCGCGCGCTTGCGGGAAGAACAACCGCCTGCGCCGTCGCCGCCTGCGTCGGCATGACCGCCGCTGGTGCGAGGGTGGGCGGATTGGTCGGTGCCAGCGTAGCGATGAGGGCGTCGGTGGCAGTTGGCGGCACGGTGGTCGCGGTTGGCAGATCGGTTGGCGGCACGTCAGTCGTATCTGTCGCGCTCACGACGCCGACGCCCGATACGCCCGCGTCTGCTGTCGGTGGGAGGTTCGGCGTGATGGTCGCATTGTTTGCGTCACCCTGTGGCGTGGCGGTGACGGCGAGCAGCGGCATACTCAGCAAGTCTTCTGGCGAGATCGCGCTGGTGGCGGCGCTGGTGGGCATCATGCCACCTTCGGGAGTCGGCGGCAGAAAACTGCGCATGAACGGCATCATGGTGTTGATCGCTTCTTGGTAGCGTGGTTCGAGCGCCGTGCGATACACCGTGATGCCAGCGAACGCGCCTGCGACGCCGAAAATGAGATAAATGATCAACAGCCAGATGAACAAACGGCGCGGCAAACTGCCGCGAAAGACCAGCGCGCCCAACAAGGTGAGAATGGCGAACACACCTGCACCCCACAGCGCGACCGGGATCAGGGTTAGTGGGCGATTCCCGTTCTGAATGAACGTGATCAGCGCGATTCCGGCTAGAATCAACGCATAGACGATGATGAACGCGGCGATGAACAGTATGCGGGGCGGCGGCGTGAGGGTATTTTCTATTTCAGGTTGTCGCTGCATCAGACAAAAATCCTGTACTTGATGTCATGTCGGCGTGTGTTTGTGCTGCGTCGCCAACGGGGAGGGATTATAACATATCTGGAACGGCGTGCTGCCGGTTGGTAAAATACCGTAGGGAGGACGTATGCAAACGCTCTGGAACGTTGAATTACACAGTCATACGCGCTGGTCGAAAGACAGCGTGATTCCCTTCGAGACGATCATCAAACTGTGCCGGGCGCGCGGCGTCCACAAGATCGCCATCACCGATCACAACACGGCGGACGGTGCGCTGGCAATGCACAAACTCGCGCCCGATCTGGTCATCGTGGCTGAAGAAATCATGACGACGCAGGGCGAACTGCTCGGCTATTTTCTCAAAGAGTCGATTCCAGCAGGCTTGACGCCGAATGAAACCATCGGACGCTTGCGCGAACAAGGCGCGGCGATCAGCGTCGCGCATCCCTTCGACCGTTTGCGTAAGGGCGCGTGGCACGAGGGGGACTTGCGGCAAATCATGGATCAGGTCGATGCCATCGAGATTTTCAACGCGCGCTGCATCTATCCGGCGGACAATGCGCGCGCAATTGCCTTTGCCGAAGCGCATAACTTATTGGGGACGGTCGGATCGGATGCCCACAGTCGCGCGGAGTATGGGCGGGCGGTAACGGTCATGTCGCCGTTTGAGGACGCCGAAGGCTTTGTCGAGTCGCTGCGTACCGCCCAATCGCTGCGCCGTTACAGCAGTTGGTTCGTCCATCTGAACAGCAAGACGGCGAAATGGTCGAAAAAAATGGGCTTGCGCGCGCGGTTATGGGACGGCGGGTGAGGCGTTCGCGCGTCATACGCCTACGATTGCAGCGCGCGCCACGCCGCTTCTAGCGCCGTCCCGCCAATATCCGCCGCCAAGCCGAGATCGCCGCTGTTTTCCAGCACGACCGCGACGACGGCGGCGCGCTCAGTATCGATGGTGACAAACCCGACGAACCATGCCAGCGTGCTGTCGCCTGTGTACGCCAAGCCGACATGCCCGCCGATATCCAAGTCCGGGCGGGCGGCGCTGCTGGCTGCCCCATAGGCGACTGCGCCGCGCATCAAATCTTGAATCCCGCGCGCCGTTCCCGCCGTCGCAATCGGGATCGTTGGGTTGATCAGGGCGGCGGCGCTCCATTCCAATTCAGTTGGGTAGCGCACGCCTGAAAGCAAATAAGGCTGTGGCGCGTTGCCATCGTTGACGATGCCAGCGGCGATCAGCGCCATTTCGAGCGGTGTGACTGTGCGTTCGCCCTGTCCGAGCGCCGCGTTCAGCAGATTGTCGGCGGTGATCGCGCCGTCGCTGTTAGGCTGTGCTTCGGGCGTGGCTGCGGCGAACGGGTCAATTCCCAACACAGTCGGTAAGGTGAGCGCGTCGAAACCGGGCAGTGTCGCGGCGTCAGCCAAGCGGAAGGTATCGAAAATCCCCTGTACGCGCCCTACATCCAGCCGCCGCGCCAAATCGGCGAACGGCGCGGGACAGCCGAACGCATATGCATCGCGCAGCGTCAGTCGAGTTTCCGGCGGCGGAACAGCACACGTTAGCGTCAAATCGTCGAGCGAAATTGGGCTGCTTGCGTCCGCGATGGGTGTATCGAGCGGCTCGTTCGTCAGCAGCGCGCCCGCCATGAGCAGCGTCTCGGTCGTCGCGCCCGGCTGATATCGAGCTTGCAGCGCGCGGTTAAAGAAGGGGCGTCCCGGATCGATGCTGAGGGCATCCCAATCAGCGTCCAACGTATTTGGATCGAACGTCGGCAGACTAACCATCGCCATCAGGCTGCTCGTCGGCACACCCAAGACGACCGCCGCGCCCGTTTGCCCGTGCAGCGCGGTTGCCAGTGCCGTTTGTACGCCCAAATCGAGCGTCAATTGAACGTCAGCGCCAACTTGCGGACGATGCAGCAGCCCATCGATTACGGTTTCGCCCAGATCGCGCGCCGCCGCCCGCGTCCGCCCGCTCAAATCATTGTCATGCAGCGCCTCGACGCCGCCGACGCCATAGCGAAGGCTGGCATAGCCGAGCGCGCTCGACAGCACAGGATACAGATAGCGGCGCGTGACGCTTTCATCTGGATTCACGACTGATTCGGCAAGCGCGATCCCACCTTCCGCATAGATCGCCCCGCGCCGGATCGCGTTCTCCGTTTCGACGCGGCGCGGGTTATCAGCGCGCTCTAAGATCGTGTCCGCGCCGCTGATCGCCCAATATGCCGCCGCTGCGCCCACGAAAACGAATGCCAGCAGCAAGCCGAACAGCAAGCGGTCGATTTCGCGTCCGAAGCGCATTAGGCGTCCGCGCCTTCCGCTGATAGGCGTAAGAGCAGCCCGATCAGGACATAACTGATCAACAGCGAACTGCCGCCGTAGCTGAAAAACGGCAGCGTGACGCCCGTCAGCGGGACGAGCTTTAGCACGCCGCCCATAATCATCAGCGTTTGCACGCCCAAGACGGCGGTCAGCCCGACCGCCAACAGCGTTTGGAATGGACGTCCATCCTGTGCGACCGCAATGTGCAGCCCGCGCGTGATCATCACCGCGAAGCCCGCGATCACGACGATTACGCCCAAGAAACCCCATTCTTCCGCGATGGCAGCGAAGATGAAATCCGAATGCACGACGGGAACGTAACCGGGTGCGCCTTGATTTACGCCTTGCCCGAATACGCCGCCCGCGCTGAACGCCATGAGACTTTGTACGATTTGATAGGCGCGCCCCTCCGCCTCCAGCCACGGATTGAGCCAAATATCCACGCGCAAGCGCACGACGGCGAACAATTGATATGCCACGATGCCCGCCGTTGCCACCAACCCCGCGCCACCAATGAGCAGGGGTGTGTAGCCGCTGGCGACATAGAGCAAGGTTAGAAAGACGAGGAAGAACAAAATCGCCGTGCCAAGATCGCGCTGCCACACCAGCACGACAATCGAGATGCCCCACATGAGCAGAATGGGACCCGCGATGCGCGGCGACAGCGACCATGCGCGCCGCTTGCCCGCGTCGATACCTTCGGCGCGCAGGGCAGGATACTGTTCAGCGAGATAGCTGGCAAGGAACGCCACAAGGATGATTTTCAGCGGCTCGGATGGCTGAAAGAACACGGTGCCGAAACCGAGCCACAATTCTGGCGCGCCCACTTGCCCAGATGGATTTGTGCCGAGCAAGATCGTCCCGATCAACAGCGCCAAGCCGACGACCAACAGCGTGTAACGGAAGGCGCGCACAAGCCTCAGCACATTTGGAATCACTGCAACGATGATGAGTGCGGCGGTCGAGACGATCAGCCAGATCGCTTGGCGATCTGCGAAAACTGGCGCAAGGCGGGCGATGGCGATCAAGCCCCAACCGCTCATGAACAGCGCCAGCGGGAATAACAGCGGATCGCGGTGGGGGAGCGCGCGCTCCAAGATCGCGCTCCCGACGAGCGCAGACCCGATCCACACGCCGACGATGCCCCAATCGCTGAGTCGGGTCTCGCCCCGTGCCAACGTCAGCGCCGCCACGTTGACGACCATGAACGCCGCCGCAATCAACATCAGCCCGCGCCCGAGTCGCGTCGGCGCGGCGTCGGCTGCACCCTTCATTGTCCGAATAAGCGTCCGGCAATCGGTCGGAGGCGTTCGCGCGCGGCAGACGGCATCACGGCGGGGTCAGTCATGATTGCGTTGTCGAGCGCATGATGGCACGCCCAGTCTGCATTCTCATCGAGGCGTTCGATGGCGGCGGCGACGGCATTCTGCGCGATGGTGAGGTTGTCGTGCATGGTGCGCATGACCATTTCGACGGTGACAGGCGCTTCGCTGACGTGCCACACATCGTAGTCGGTGATGTGCGACATGGTGGCATAAGCCATCTCGGCTTCGCGCGCTAAGAATGCTTCGGGACAGGTGGTCATGCCGATGATGCTGCAACCCCATTGACGGAAAATCTGGCTCTCGGCGCGCGTGCTGAAGCGGGGACCCTCGACGATTACGAACGAACCGCCGCGATGGACGGTTCCACCCACCGCCGCGACGCTCTCTGCGACCATGACGCGCAGTTCGTCGCAAAATGGATCAGCGACCGAAATATGCGCCACGACGCCGCTTTCCTCGAAGAATGAGCGCCCACGCGCCGCCTTCGTCATATCGACCAGTTGATCGGGAATGACGATGTGACCGGGCGCGTAGTCCTCACGCAGCGATCCGCACGCATTCACGGCGATGATGTGGCGCACGCCGAGCATTTTCAGCGCACAAATGTTGGCGCGGTACGGCACCGTTGAGGGGGAATGGACGTGTCCGATGCCGTGACGAGGCAAAAATGCGACGCGCTTGCCGCGCAGTGTGCCGATCACGATATCGGCGCTTGGCTTGCCGAACGGCGTGTCGATGGTTTGTGTTGTCAAGTCCGATAAGCCGGGCATATTGTAGAGTCCAGAGCCGCCGATCACGCCAATAGCGACTGATTCTGCCATGATATTAGATCTCCAATTCGATGCGAAAACGTCGCTGTCCGATGCCGATGATATCGCCGTCGGTCACGATGATGGGTTGAGCGATCAAGACGCCGTTGAGCATGGTGCCGTTGCGGCTCACCCGATCTTCCAGCCACCAGCGCCCGCTGCGCAGCGCGAGCAAACAATGTTCGCCACTGGCGAAATCGTCGTCTACCATGATGCTGTTGGTGGGCGTGCGCCCCAAGCTCGTGAGCGGCAGCAGCGGATACGCTTGTCCGGTCGCCATCGCGGATTGCTCATCGAAGGCGACCAACTCGATCAAGCGTCCGTAGCTGCGGCGCGTCGATTCGACTTGGCGGACGGCGCTGCGATAATCGCGCCACAGCAAGACGAACAGCAGCGCCAACAGCGCCAGCAGCAGCCCGCCGGAGACGACGCGGAGGGCGAACAGAGTGATTTCGACCGTCATATCAGGGCGACAGCGGCATCGTTCCGTCCACGTCGGGATCGGACGACTCGTCCTCAAGATAGACCAACTGCGTACCGCCGATGCGGACGACATCGCCGGGTTGCAAGGCATGTTCGCGGACGGCGACATTGTTCACATAGGTACCGCTGCTGCTGTTGGTGTCAAAAACCCAAAATACGCCGCCGCGTTGTCGAAACTGGGTATGGTGGCGCGAGATACGCGGATCATCGAGCATCAATTGATTGTCGCGGCTGCGCCCTACGTTGAGAATAGCGTCGGTGAGCATGATCGTCTCTTCACCATTGATGACCAACTGCGGATTGCGCGCTGCATGGGCGGCGGTCAGCATCAACGGCGTGGCGGGCGTCGAGTCCACCCGCTCCAACCGCGCCGTGCCTTGCGACACGCGCGCCTGATGTTCCGCGCGCACATCGATGCCGGTTTGGAGCAGTGCCGCGTCTGCGATCAACTGAACTGTTGGCAGATTGCGCAAGCGATAGCCCGCTTCCGAAGCCAACGCCACGACATGGCGTCCAAGCGTCGTTTCCAATTCTGGCAGCCGTTGCAAGAGTTCGGCGCGCACGTTTGGATGCAGATGAATCTGAAAACGATCCGGCGCATACTGGCGCGGATCGCCGTCGTTTCCCGACTGAACACCCGCTGCGATGGCGCGCGCGAGCTGTAAAATGATGTCTTGGGCGCGGATCGAACGGCTGAACACATGGGCGAACGCCCCTTCGATCAGGCGCTCCAACTGCGCTTCTAAACGCGCGAGATGATGATCGTTCATGCGGGCATGATAGCCGACACGCGGGAAAAGCGCAACCAAGTTGGCGGGTGGCGGGTGTAAAAAGTTGGTAAAACGAGGGGAAAGCGAAGGGCGTCCGCGATGTGGGACGCCCTTTAGAAGCTAGTCAATCTTCAACTGGTGTTAGGGGCTTAGCGCTGGCAAGCCCGTCAAGCGGTGGGCGTCCCATCGGAATGCCCTACATCAGTTGGTTTTATCTTTCGATTTCGATTACGCACGCGGCACGTAATCGACCCACGTATCGAAGATTTCGATGGTGGCGTCTTGTTCTTCGCGCGTCTGTTTGATCAGCGCGTCGAGTTCGGTGTCTTTCGCGCGTGTGAACTCATCATCGCTCAACTCGCGGTCTTCGCGGGCGCGCACCTGGATGATATGGTAGCCAAATTCTGTCTGAAGAGGCCCGATGAACGCGCCGATTTCCGCCTCGCGCACCGCATCAGCAAATTCAGTTACATAGTTCGTTGGCGGCGCCCAACCCAACTCGCCACCCTGACTTTTGTTGCTTTCGTCGATGGAGACGGCGGCTGCCAGCGCGGCGAACGACTCGCCCGCATTCAGCGCGGTCAGTACGTCAGTGGCTTCGGCTTCCGTGGTCACCAAGATGTGCCGGACGTTCACGAACGGGGTCGTTCGCGCCATTTCAGCTTCTAGCGACTCTTTCATCTTCTCGCGCAGCGCCAAGACTTCGAAGTAACCATTGATATCGGCGTCGCTGACGTTGGCATCCGAACGCAGCGCCGCGTAGTAATCGTTGCGACTGGTGTTGAACGTGTCAGCGCGTTGGGTCGCGTCGGGTGTATTGGTCGGCGTCGCAGTCGGAAACTCGGTTGGCTCTGCCGTCGGCGTGAAAATGCTCGTCGCCGTTGCTTCAGGCGTCGCTGTTGCCGTCGGGATGGTGGTCTCGGTTGGCGCAGGCGACGGCGTAGGTGATACGAATGGCGTGGGCGATGTCGTCGGCGTCACAGTTGGCGTGGCGGTGTACAGTCCTTCGTCGGGATTGAAACCGAAGAATTGATTGATCTGCTTCTGCACGTCTTCAGGACTGACCACGACACTGCGGGCTGCGGCGATCTGGCGGACAAGCTCATCATCGACCATATCGTTGATGACGCGGCTGCCCAACTGATCGGGGACGTTCAGTTCATTGAGATAGGTCGAGAAGGGCGGCTGGGAGAGCAACTGCTCATTGATCGCTTGATCGTCGAAGCCGAATGAGCGGTACTGATTAACCGCCGCGTTCAACTGTGCCGAGACGAAGAAGCGTTCTAGGCGGACGCGCCGCTCGAACTCGCCCACGGTGATAGTCTCATTGTTGACTTGGGCGACCGCGCGACCGGGAACGACAAATTGATCGATCACGAGCGAGGCGACCAAGAGGACGAGTACAACTGCCGCAATCGCGCCGATGATCAAGACAATCACGCGCTGAAGTTCGGCTTCGCGCTCTGCTTTAGTGTGCGTTTCGCGCATCAACTTCGGCGGGCGGATCGCGGCGCGCCCTGCGCCCGTGCTGGCTGCGGGGGTCGTTGTCCCCTTCGCTCCAGCGGCGGGCTTCGCGCCACTGCCTTTCACGCCTTGCGGTATGGGACGCGGGACGGGGCGGTTCGCTTTTGGAAGCCCTGTGGTCTGGCTTTTCTTCGACATGCCGGGTTCGCTCCCGCGTTAATCGGTGACGGTGACGAAGGGCAGCAGCGCCAAATGACGGGCGCGCTTGATCTCGCGGGCGAGTTCGCGCTGGCAGCGTGAACAGTTGCCCGTTTGACGGCGCGGCTTGATCTTGCCAGTTTCGGTCACAAAGCGTTTGAGCGTATCGATATCTTTGTAGTCGAAGCATCTGCCCGGTGGGCAGTACCGCTGTTGACGCATCCGCCCACGTCCGAAGGGGCGGTCGCCACGATCTCCACGATCCCCGCGATCATCGTCGCGGTCACGATCCCGGTCGCGCTCGCGTTCTTCGCGCGGCGGACGACTGTCCATATCACTCATGGTTGCTGCTCCTGATGGTTTTTACTTGTCCGGTTGCTATTAAAAAGCGTAGTCGCCGCCGTCGTTGCTGTCTTGGTCGATGAAATCGAAATCAGTGTGATGCGGGCGTCGGTCTCCCAGCAGGATCATCTCATTCGCTACCAATTCGGTGCGAAAGTGCTTTTTGCCTGTGTCGTCTTCCCAACCGCGTGTTTGCAAGCGCCCCTCGACGTAAACCTGTTGGTTTTTCGTCAAGTGCGCTTTGCAAATTTCAGCGAGATTGCCCCACGCGACGACGTTAAACCATTCCGTCTCTTCGCGGCGTTCACCCTCAGCGGAGACCCACGTTCGGCTGGTTGCCACGCTGAAGCTCGTGACCGGACGACCGCTCGGCGTGTAGCGCATCTCTGGATCACGCCCCACATAGCCGATGATGATAACCTTGTTCAGCCCGCGTCCCATACCGATTTCACCCCAATGACCGACGGCGACGGGTTCATCACCGATCTGACCGCGTGCCGCTATTCTTCTGTGCTGATCACCAAATGGCGCAGGATGAACGGCGACAGATTCAGATTGCGTTCAATCTCGCGCAGGGCTTTCGGCTCGACGTGGCTTTCCATCAGCACGTAAAAGCCCTCACGCTGCTTTTCGATTTCATAGGCGAGCTTGCGCCGCCCCCAACGGTCAATCTTCTTGACCTGTCCCAAGCCTTCTGCCTCGATCCAGCCGCGCACTTGTTCAACAGTGGCGTTGATCTGGTTCTCGTCAGCGACATCGAGACGCACGATAAAAGTAACCTCATACGGGCGCATCATGAGAAATTCAATTCCCCTTTCCTTGGGATTGCCCTGCGACCCACACGTTCGCAACCGCGCAGAGCGGAAAGCGCAACGGCATAGCGGTACACGGCACGCCGCGTCGCTACGGTGTGTTAACAATCGTCGTGCATCTTACATGACCAACGGCTGTTTGACAATCCTTGAGGGCAGGACTTCCACTTGATGCAGCGCGATCCGCGAGGTCGCCAGCGCCAGCGCAATCGTGAGCCAAAACGCGGTGATCGACCCCTGAAAATCGAGGCGGAAGAAGTAATGATCCGTTGTGCCGTTGACCAACACGGTCAGCAGTGCCGCGTGCGCGCCGATGAACACCGCGCGCAGTTCGACATCATCGCGCACCTGCCGCCACGCCCGCGCCCCATACGCGAACACGCTGATCATCGCCAGTGCGAACAGCCCAACGCCGACCAAGCCGATCTGATTCGCCATAATCAGGTACATGCTGGCGACATCGACATATAAATCCACGTCGGGCGTCCCAGTGAAACCCACGCCCGTGATCGGGTAGCGTTGAATCAGCCGGAGCGCGTCGCCATATTCCCCGATGCGCATCTGCGTCGCCAGATCGCCCGCGACGAACGCATCGAGCAGCCGCGCGATGTACCCTTGCGTCTGGGGCAGCACCAATGCGACGCCAATGGCGACGATCATCAGCGCGAACAGCTTGCGATAGCCCTTGAACGTCGCTATGAACACCAGTCCGACGCCGAACGCCAACATCGCGGCGCGCGAATAGGTGAGGAACAGCGCGCCGCCGATCAGTGCCAAAATCAGCCAGATCAGCGCGCGTGGCAGCAGCGGACGCCGCGCGAACAACTGTGGCGCGGTCAGCGAGGCGCAAATCGCCAGAAAGCCGCCCAGTACGTTGGGATCGACGAACGTCCCAATCGCGCGCTCGTCGTTGAGCGGATTATCTTCGATGTAGCGGATCACGCCGCCGTTGGGGTAGCCGAGCCGCGCGAGCCGAATCAACGTCCGCTCGGCGGTGGCGTCGGGCAGCGCGTAGACCACAAGCGCGATGATCGCTTGCAGCGCCGCCGCAATGATCACGATGCGGACGAGGCGGCGCAAGGCGTCGGGCGTGCGCAGTAGATCGACCAGCACGAAACTTAGACTGATGATCAGCAGTGTTGCTGCGAATTGGCGCAGCGTGGTCGAAGTCGGCGGCGCGATGCGCAGCCCGAACGCGAAGCTGATGATTAGCCATGCGACATACAGCGCAATCGCGGCGTGCGCGGGCGTTAAGCGCAGAAATTCGCGCCGCGCGGAAGTCGCCCATTGCAGCGCGTAGACGAACAAGAACGCGCCCGCCGCGCCGTCGATCAGCGTGGGTGTGAAGCCGATGCGAAATGGGAACGTGCCGAACGGCAGAAACGCCAAGACGCCGATAATCGCGTACAGTGCCACGTTCACATTGGTGATGACGTACAGCCCGACGAGCGCGCCCCCGACCGCGCCGACGGCGATCACTGGATCGAAGATGCCCGCCAACAAGCCAAGCGTGCCGCCCACGACGCCGAGCGTTAGCCCGATGAGGATGGCGTAGAGACGGCGGTCAAGCCCCGCGATCCACGTTTGGAGCGGATTGATCGTAACCATGCGAAGCCTCCGAAGCCGATTAGCGCGATGCTGGTGATGATACTCACGATTCCGCCGATGCGAACCGAAAGCGGATCGAAGCTGAAGCGAATCGCCCAAGCGCCCGCCGGGACAACGATGGCGGACAGCCCCCCATACGCGCGCACAATGTCGAGCGCGTGTCCGTCCAATTCCGCGCGCCAGCCCGGATGATGGGGGAGGGCGACGGATAAGATTGCAGCGGCTGATGATGCTCCGCGCACCGTGAACGACTCCGGTGTGAAGTCGAACACCTCCGCCGGAATGGAATCGCTGTCGGTCAGTGTTACAGCGATGGGGGCATTCAGAATCAGCGTCCCGCGCGCGTCGAAATTTGGATCACGCAGCAGCGCGTAAGCGTGATCGTCGTTTTCTGCCACCAGCGCGCGATTTAGGATCAGCGCGAATGGACGCGGATCGTCCAAGCGATGCAGATTGATCGCGCCGTAAGCATCCGTCCCCGTCCCGACGATTTGTGACGGAAGCGGCAGTTCTGCCCAATCAGTGAACACATAGCGGACGGCGAACAATTCCCATGATATCGGATCGGGCATGTCGCCCTCAATCAGCGCGTATGCGCCCGACAGCCACAGCGGACTGATGCCGTGAATGTCCGCGATGCCGTACAGACTGCCGTAATTTGCCAGCACGCCGCGCGCGCCATCGACGCGGAAGGGCGTGTCCGTGTCCGCGCGGACTTGCGCGATCAGCGGCGGCGGTGTCATGGAAAGCTGCTGATCGGGCGGGCGCGCGTCGTAATTACTGGCAGCGTTCAGGTTGATGGTGAACAATTCGACGGCGATCACAAGGGGAATGATCCAAAACACGATCCTGCGTTGTTCGCGTACCATCAAAGTTGGAAGGAGCAAATAAACGGCGCTGACCATCACTGTGCCGAACGCGATCCGCCCGATGATCGGGTTGTACCCCGTCGAATTGCCGATCCACAGCGCGAAAATCAGCGCCGCGAACGCGAATGTCGCCCCAAACACCCGATTCAGCGCGTTGCGCGTGCGCAAGGCGAAGGCATATTCGCGCATCGGATCGCGCGTCGCCACGTATGCCGCGCCCATGCCCGCGAGGACGGCGAGGCTGTTGGCGACCAGATACGCGCCGCGTTCTTGTCCACGAAAGTAGCGCAAGCCGGGCAGAAGGTTGTAGAGCAGCGGATACAGCGCCGCGTTCGCGCCAAAGCTCCACACCAGCGCCACCAGCGCGACGCCGCCCCAAAACCACGCTTTGCGCCGAGCAACCGCGATGATCGCCAGCACCAGCGCCATGAAGCCGACATACAGCGGCGAAAACAAGCTGACGATGCCCGGAAAGATGAACTGCGCCACATCTTGGATCGGGAAGCCGTTGCTTTTCGCGTCGTAGCCGAAGCCCGCGCGTGTTGTCAGCGCCAGATATTCGATGCCGGGCAGCAGTTGTATCGCAGCCAGTCCCGCGCCAATCAGCCCGAACGCTGCCGCACCAGCGACGAATGCGATCCATGACCAGCGGCGCGCGTAGACACGGTACGCCCAATAGGCGATGAGAAAGATCGTCAGCAGATAGCTGGTTTGTGGATGCCCCGCCAACCATGACAGTCCAACCGCTAATCCGGTCAATGCCAGCCAACCGGGACGGAAGCGTTCGCCGTCCGATGCGCTGTGCAGACCCAACGCCGCCAACGGCAGCCAGATTCCCGCCTCCAAGAGCGCCAATTGCAGCGGCGGATAGCCGGACAGGAATCCGCCATAGCCACCAACCACCGCCGCCACCAATCCGCCGAGTTCCGCCGCCGCCTCGCGTCGCAAGATGGTGCGCACGAACGCATATAACATCAGCGTGTAAGCCAGAACATGCGCCGTCATTTCGAGTTCGAGCGTATGGTAGCTGAAGCCGCCCGAAATCCGCGCGAATGCCAGTGTGATCAGGCGCAGGGGGTAGAAGACTGCCGCTTGCGTGTCCGCGATGAAGGGCAAGCCACCGTTGTTGTACGGATTCCACAGCGGGATGTCGCCGTCCGCGAAGCGTTCGTACTGATACGCGGCGAAGGCGACGAACTGCCCAGAGAAATCGCCCTGTTTGAGCGACGCCTGATCCGCCGCGATGGGGGTGAACAGCCGCCAGAAGAACAGCAGCCACAGCCCGATCAGCGCGGTGACGGCGGCGAGATCGCGGCGTGTCATGGCGCTTCTCCCGCCGCTGGCATGACACGGACGCGGTTCAAATAGGCGTAATCATTCGCCACGCCGCCATCCGGCGTCACGACGCGCAGTCGCTCGAATCCGGCATCTGTCTGCACGTACAAGCCGATTTCGACCTCGTAGATGCTCGGCGGCGCGTCGGGATTGACGTTCAGCGTGTGCGTATCGGCGACAATTTCATCTGGCGTCCATGCCGTCGTCGGGCGCGTCCACGCGGCAGGCTGCGCGTCCGATCCCGCGTGGATCGTCAGCGTTGCCGGATCGATGATGTGGACGAACACGACGTAATCGCGCGTTAATGCGCGCAAGCCGCGCCAATACAGCGTGATATCGGTCGCTTCGCCCGCGTTCGGGCTGAGATCGGTCATCTCGTAGCCGACCAGTTCGATCTCGTCCCCGAAGTTGATCGAGAGCGGGTTGGGAACGCCGAGATCGTTGGGCGGCGATTCGAGCTGCACCGTTCCCATGAACCAACGCTGTGATGGTTCTTGCTCGAAAACGGAAAATCGTTCGCCCGTCGGGAGAAAATACCACCCGATTTCGACGGACAATGTTTGGGGCGCATAGGCATTATCTGGTACTTTGATAGCGATTTCGTCCGTCCAAAACGTATCGACAGCCAAATCAGACAGCGCAAGGCTTCCGTTACCCGGATAAATATCGCGCTGTGCGACGATCACATCGTCTGCGCTGACCAGATGAACGAAGAAACTCCAATCGCGCGAAAAACGTTCCTCGATGCGCCATGATGCGAGGATATTGACATAATTTCCCGGTTGTACGGTGTCGGTTTGAACAACCAATGCACTTGGATTGATGCTGCCGCCATCTGGTGCATTGACGCTTGGATTTACTCCACCTATCGCGTGAAGCGTGAAATCAGTTTGATATGCGGGTGCGATCACCGTGAACGGCACAACCGCCGCCACTACCGCCAAACCGCCGCCCGCGCCGCCCACAATGAACGCCCGCAACCGTTTCGGCGTCCACCACGTCAGCCCCACGGCGAACCACACGCAGATCGATGAGAGTGCGCCGAAAATCAGCCGCCCCTGTGATGCTTGCGTTTCGGTCGTCCAGCGCAGATACGACACGAACGAAATGGCGATCCATGCCAGCGTGACCAGCGCAGGCAGCCAGCGCGCACTATGCCATTCGCGCCGGAGCAACGTTTTGAGCAGGAACACGAGCGCGCTCAGGAGCGCCAATGCGCCGACGATATTTAGGATGAGATATAGCATCGCGGGCATCGGCACGTTCATCCCGCCGAAAAAGCCCCAAAATCCGCGCGTGAAGCTCTCGCGCTCCGCCCAAAGTTGTGCCAGCGGCGCGCTTCGCCGTCCGACGATATCGAGAAAGATGTTGAGTCCGGTCGGATCGCCGTACAACTGCATGTTGCGGACGTACCACCATCCAGCTATCGCTATCGTGAGTGCGCCGGATACCAATCCCCCGACGAGCAACGGACGCGGATCGCGCCGTCGGATCGAGACGACCAGATACGCCAGCGCCACGAGCGGGAGCAGAAAGCCGATGTTCAGCTTTGCCAGCAAGCCCAAGCCCGCCACCACGCCGATCACGACCTGATCGCGCAGCGTTGGCGCGCGTTCGCGCTTGAGCAGCAGCACGATCAGCAGCGTCAGCAGGTTGCCGAGCAAATTGGACAGATTGTCGTTGTTGACCGAGCCGGAAATGAACAGGAACATCGGCAGAAACGCATTGATCGCCGTTGCGCCGAGAATCGCAGCGGGGCGTTCGGGGAACAGTTGCAGCGCAAGGCAGTAGGTGACGATCACCGTTCCCAAGCCGAGTATAACCGAGAACAGTCGCGCGACGTGGACAGCGAGAACGGTTCCGCGATACGGGAACGCCTCCGCATCGCTGCGATGCACGATCATGTTGATGTTGCCGTCGGGGGGGATCGTGCCGATATCGGCGTGTGGGTTGATGCGCCGGATGTAGTCCAGATCGGAGGTGTCAATCCCGCGCGTGATCAGCGCCGCCAGCAGATAGTAGAGCGGGGGTTGGCTGCCTTCTTGCCGCCACGCCGTTGTTACTGTGGGGTCTTGTACGGGCAGCGCGAAATTATTGTCCGCGATGAACTTGACCATCGGATAATGCCAAAGTTCGTCGGACGCATCCAAAATCGGCGTGACGACGCTGTAAACGCCCGCGAGGACAAGGTACGCGGCGCAAATCAGCATCAATGCGCGGCGCATCAACGCGGCTGCTCCAAGACGCGCGCGAAGGCTGTGACGGTCTCGCGCGCGATACGTTGCCATGCGAACTGCGGCGCAAGCTGCGCTGCGAACCGGCGCAAATCTGCGCGCAATTGTACGTCCCCGTACAGCCCGCGCAGCGCCTCCGTAAATCCGTGTACATCGCCCGGCGGCGCGAAGATCATGACGTGTTCACTGGTAAATTCCGGGATCGGGACGCGCGGCGTGGTCGTCAGAATCGCCGCGCCATGCTGAATCGCCGCCATCAGCGTGCCGCGCCGGAAGGATGCGCCATCTGTGAACGGCAGCGCCACGATATCGGCGGCGCGCAAATGCGCAGCAACGGCGGCATCATCGAGGTAGCCCGTCTGCGTGATGTGCGGGCGGAGTTCAAGTTGATCGATCAGCGTTTCAATATCCTTCGTGTAGTCAATATTCGACTCATCACTGCTGCCAGCGCCAGCGCCGATCATGATCAGGTGGATGGATAACCCCTCAGCGCGGAGCATTTTCAAGCTGTGCAGCAGGATTTCGATCCCCTTGCTGCGATTGATCAGCCCGAAATATGCGACCAAACAGCTATCGACTGCGACACCAACGCGCCACGCCAGCGGATCGAAGTCATCTAGCACTTTTCCATCAATATTGCTCCCAATCGGGATCATCGTGCAATGGGCTAGGAGAGGGCGCAGCGCCTCCAGCGCGATCTGATCCTCATGATTGGTCACAATCACCCCCGCTGACGCGCGCGCCAAGCGCCGCACAATCCAAGCGCGCACGCGCCCCGCCTTCGGGAACAAGTATGGATAGCGCAAGTCGTGAAACGTTGTCACGACCGGATAGGGGCGCAGCAGTTCTGGCGCGAAATGGATGTACGGTGACATCGCATACGCCGCGGTCTGATATTGGAGACTGATGATATCGAGTCGGTGGGCGCGCGCCCATGTTTTCGCACGGCGCACGCTGCCGATATCCCACCGCGAAACCGCCGCTTCGAGTGGAATCTCATCCAGCGGCGCGGCGCGCTGGTTGCCGTATATGAACACAGCATGTCCAAGATCGCGAACGTGGCGCGCGAGCAAGTGCGAATACGCTCCAACGCCGCCGCGCATCGGTGGGTATTCGCCCGTTATAAAGCCGATGCGCATTACGTGAGCCGCAAGCCCGAACGCAGCACTTGCCAGTACGCGCGGATGCGTTCTTGGCGCAGGGCGCGCTTGTGTCCGAGCAGGCTTTTGGCGCTCTCTTGCCCAATCTGGACGAAATACGATGCCAGTAAGAACCAGCGCAGCGATTGAGCGGCGAGTCGCCCGTGATGTTTGCGAAAATAACGGAGTTTGCTCTGCTGAAAATAGATTTGCCGCCGCGCGGCGACTTGTTCGCTGCTCTTGCCGCCATGATGGACGATGTGCGCATCCCCGACGAACCATACGCGCCAACCCGCATCTTTCGCGCGCCGACACCAGTCCATTTCTTCGGAGTACATCATGTAGCCTTCATCGAGTCCGCCAATTTGCACATAGACTTCACGCCGCGCCAGCAGCGCCGATCCCTGCACCCAATCGACTTCGATGGTCGATGAGTTTGGCGCATCATTCACATAGTAACGATCCAACACGCGGCGCGGCGCGTACCCTTGCAGCCATGTACTCTCGAAAACCCCCGTCGCCAGCGTCGGAAAGCGGCGGCGCGTGGATTGGTACGATCCATCCGTATTGAGCGTGTGCGCGCCGACGATGCCTACATCGGGATGCGCGTCCACGAACGCGAGCAAACGCACAAGCGCATTTTCGATAATTTCGGTGTCGGGATTCAACAGTAAGATACAGCGTCCCCACGCCGCCGCCATGCCGATATTGCAGCCGCGCGTGAAGCCGACATTCTCCGTTTGGGCGAGGACGCGCACCCGTGGAAAATCGGCGCGCATCATCGCTGCCGAGTTGTCGTTGCTGGCAGAGTCGACGACGATGATTTCCGCCGTTGGGCTATTTGCGCTATCGGCGTCGTCGGTCACGATCTGGATCGCGCCGTTGTCGATGCTGCGCAAGCACGTTGCCAGCAAATCCGCCACGTTCCAACTAACGATCACGATGGATAAATCGATCATGCTGCCCTCCAACACAAGATTTTACCAAAAGTTTTCAAAAGACGGCGATTCTCGCAAACTTTAGTTACATCTGAGTGCCATGATGACAGCATCGAGTTCAAACAGGAGCAGTAAACATGAACGCAAAGAAAATCTTGGTTGGGGTGGCGTTGGTCGGTGTGATTGGTGTGGGCGCAGTCAGCGCACAGGGTGGACAACCGGGCAATCCGGGTCGTCCAGGTGGACGCGGCGAACGTGGTGGCGCACTCCGCGATGTAGTCGGGATTGTCGTCGAATCGACGGGGTTGGACGCCGCTGGACTGCGTGAACAGCTTCAAGCGGGCGGCACGCTGGCGGACGCGATTATCGCCAACGGCGGCGACGTGGCGACCGTCACGGCGGACGCAATTGCAGCCATCACGACGCGCGTCAACGAAGCCGTCACCAACGGTAATCTCACGCAGGAACGCGCCGATGAAATGCTGGCGACGCTCGAAACCCGTATCACCGAAATCCTGAATGGCGAAGGCGATTTCGGCGGGATGCTGCGGGATCGCGGTATTCATGGGCGCGGCGACGAACGGGCGCTGATTGAAGCGGTGATCGAGGCAACCGGATTGACACGCGGCACCGTGATGGGGCAGTTGATCGACGGCGCAACGCTGGGTGACATCATCACGACCAACGGCGGCAATGTGGACGCGGTGATTGCGGCGGCGCTGGCAACGGCGACTGAGCGCGTCAATGAGCAAGTGACGAGCGGGCGCATCACGCAAGAACAGGCGGATGAAGTCTTGGCGCGCTTGAACGAGTTCTACAGCAACGCGATGGACGGGACAATCCTCCCGAATCGGGGTGGCGAAGGACGCGGACAGGTCTAAGGACTGAAGATCGAGTCAGTCAAACCGTTGAGTGCACTCGAAACTCGGATACGACGAAACGCGGCACGGTGAACACTTTCCATCGTGCCGCGTTTTCGATTCTAAGCGGGCAGCGCGAACAAGCGGATCGCGTTCGCTGTCGTCGCGTCTGCCAGCACCGCCAGTGGGATTTGGCACAGCGTAGCGAGGCGTTCCGCGACGAGCGCTACGTATGCCGGTTCGTTGCGCTGACCACGATGCGGCGTTGGCGTCAGAAAGGGCGCGTCCGTCTCGATGAGGATGCGATCCAGCGGGACGCGCGCGGCGATCTGGCGCAAATTGTCGGCGTTCTTGTACGTGATGGGACCCGTGAAGCCGAGATAGAACCCGCATTCCAACGCACGTGCCGCAATCGCCATCGATGCGGAGAACGAATGTAATACGCCGGGACGTGCGCGCAGTTCCGGCGGCAGATCGCGCGTCCACGCCTCCAAAATGGCGATTACATCGTCGCTCGCGTCGCGGTTGTGGATGATCACGGGCAAGCGCCGTTCAGCGGCAAGCGCCAACTGTGCCTCGAAGGCGCGGCGCTGCGCCTCTTTCGGGCTGGTGTCCCAGTGATAATCCAAGCCGATCTCGCCAATTGCTACGATGCCCGGCTGAACTGCCAATGCCGCGATCTGATCGACGGCGCGGCGCGTCGTCTCTTCATCGATACAGCCCGCGGTATCGTTCGGGTGAATCCCCGCTGCCGCGTAGATACCCGATTCGCGCGCCGCCAATGCCAACGCTTGTTCAGTCGTCTCGGCGTCCACTGCCGGAATGATGATGCGCGTCACGCCCGCCAAGCGCGCGCGTTCCAACACCGCGTCGCGGTCAGTGTCGAAGCCGTCAAAATTCAGATGGCAGTGGGTATCAATCAACGCGACGCTCATAGACCGTGTTCCGCTTTCAACTGTTGGATATCGGCTTTGACCATCATTTCGATCATCTGCTCAAATGTGACGGTCGGCTCCCAACCAAGTTTTTCTTTCGCTTTGCTCGGATCGCCGATCAAGAGATCGACTTCGGCGGGGCGCATGAATTTCGGGTCTTGGATGGCATATTTTTGCCAGTCGAGATCGACGCATTGGAACGCGACTTCGAGCAAACGCTGGACAGAATGCGTCTTGCCCGTCGCTACAACGTAATCATCCGGCGTAGCCTGCTGCAACATCAGCCACATCGCGCGCACATAATCGCCCGCATAACCCCAATCGCGCTGGGCGTCGAGGCTGCCGATCCGCAGTTCCTTCGCCAAGCCGAGACTGATTTTCGCGGCGACGTAGGTGACTTTGTGCGTGACAAATTCGATACCGCGTCGGGGACTCTCGTGGTTGAATAGTATTCCACTGGTAGCGTGTAAATCATAACTCTCGCGGTAATTGACCGTGATCCAATGCCCATAGACCTTCGCCACCCCGTATGGGCTGCGGGGATAGAACGGCGTATTTTCGGTCTGCGGCACTTCTTGGACTTTGCCGAACATCTCGCTGCTCGATGCCTGATAGAAGCGGATGGTCGGATCGACGGCGCGGAGCGCGTCCAACATGCGGGTGACGCCAATCGCCGTGATATCGCCGGTCAGTACAGGTTGTACCCACGATGTGGGAACGAAACTTTGCGCGGCGAGATTGTAAACCTCCTGCGGCTGACTCTCGCGTAAGGCGTAGATTAAGCTGGTCAAGTCCGCCAGATCGCCGGGAATGAACGTGATGCGATCCTGAATGTGCTTGATGCGCTCGTAATTGATATGGCTCGTGCGCCGGACAAGTCCGTACACATCGTAGCCTTGATCGAGCAGCAGTTCCGCCAAATACGAACCATCCTGCCCGGTGATTCCCGTGATCAGTGCGCGTTTGTTTGTCATGATGTTCTCCAAAAGGGTAGCGGAGCGCCGTCTGTGACGGCGCTCCTGAGTGGATGTTTAGGGTGCAGCGGTTGGCGTGACGAGCGCGGCTTCTTCCGGCGAGAGCGTCCCCGTCGGTGTCGGCGTGTTGAGGATGATCGGCACATTGGTGGCTTCAAACGTGACACCGTTGCGCGTCAAGAATAGATATGACGCCGATACCCAACCGTCGATGCCCTCGAACGAGACGTAGAGCCATTCGCCCGTCTCCGTCTGTCCGCTGATGACCAACTGCGCGCCCGCCGGAATCAGCGACAGCGATTCGGCGCTCACGTTCGGGCGGCGACGCAGATGCAGATTTGCGCCTGGATTGAGAATGACCTCACCGATAATCGCATCGCGGATCGCGGCGACGGTGGGCGCGACGGGCGGCGCAATCCCGCCTGCGAAGGTGCTGCCGCGTTCATCTTCCGAGAAGATCGGCAGCAAGTTGCGCGATTCAAGCGTCTCGACGGTGATTGGCGCGCTGTTGAGTGCAAAGGTCACAAATTCGGTGCTAACCCACCCGCGCACGCCGCCGCCCGTGGCATCAGCGTAGCGGACGAATACCCAATCCTTCGTGCTGTTGATGCCCAAGACTTCGAGCGTCGTCGCCGTGCCGACTAATGCCAACGATTCGCCGTCGGCGGCAGGCGTGCGGCGGATATGCACGTTGACGCCCGCGCTGAGATTACCAACCACGACGGAAATCAGATTTTGCGTGGCGGACGGCGGCTGTACGGAGGTATTGTTCGCCGTGCCAGCGCGGTTGCGCGGGATCATCGGCAAATTGCGCAGTGGTTCGCGGCGTCCTTGTGCGTTGATCACATCGAGATACAGGGCGTTGACCCAAGCGTTGATCGTGCCGCCGTCGGGCGTATCGTAGACGACGAACAACCATGTTAATGCGGCGTCCAAATCCTCGCCTTCAGCCAAGAGCGACGCCGGATCAATGAATGGCGTGATGGTTGGCGTCAATTCGGGGATGGTGGGATCGAGGGTGGGCGTCGGCGTCGAACCGGGAATTGGAGCAGGTTCGCCTTCGCGTCCTAGAACCGTCAAGGCGACGTTGGCGGGCGCGAGACCAAGCGAAAACGCCTCGCGGCTTGGATACTGACGAAGCTGCAAGTTTGCGCCCGGATTGACGACCACGCGCGCAATGATGCCCGCCGTCGGCGCAATCGTCGGCGCGATCACGACAGGTGAAGTAGGGGTAGCGACGACCACGACTTCCGAACTGACATCCGTTGTCGGTGTGGCGGTCACGATGATCACGCCGGGCTGTGTGGGCGGCACGACGACCACTTCGGGCGTCGCCGTAATCGCGGCAGCGACAGTTGGCGCAATCACGACGGTCGTATCGCTAGGGGCGCTGGCGATCCCGCTCATCAATCCAACCGGATCGAGGAAGATAACGGATGGCGCGTCGCCTTCGACCACCAAAATTGTATAGACGACGCCGCCGGGAATCCCGCCTGCTGGAGCGAGGCTGTCGGCAAGCGTGCCATCGGGTCGCGTGATATTGACGGTGAGCGCGGCATCTTCCGCTGGGACGACGCCCGCGCCGTTTTCGCCCGGCTCGACGCCGGCAATCACGGTCAAATCATCGTCAAGTGTGACTGACACGCTTCCTTCGGTCAGCGCGTTGATGGCGCTGACAATCGATGTATCTGCGCTGAGTGCCGATAAATCATCCGCCACAACGCGCAGTTCTGGCGCATCTGCTGTGCCAACGACGGCGGCAGTCACATAGTCATCGCGCGTTACATCGAGCGTCCCGGACAGCAACTCGGCTTCGCCCGCGCGCACCGAGACGGTGAAACTGCCCGTTGGCAACGCGATGTAGTCGGTGGCGCGCCCTTCCGACAGCGACGGCGCGACGATTTGATCGCTGATCACAATATCGACGGCGGGCGCGCCGGGAATGCCGTGCGCGAAGCGGACATAGCCGCTGGCGATTTCCGGTTCCGTCGGCTGTGTCAGCGTCAGAATCGCGGGCGTCGCGGGCGTGCCGTAAATGACAAAAATGTACGAGGTGCCGCTGTTCAAGCTGAACGGCGCGGCAGGAATGAGCGCCACCTCAATCGTGCCGCCTGCGGGCGTAATCGCAAATTCGTAGGCGGCGGCGGGAACGTCAATCGTGCCGAACGGCTGCCCATATTGCAGACTGGGGATCACGATTCGTCCGTCACTCAGGATCATATCCACCGCGTCCGCGCCCGCAATGGCATGGATGGCGGTCAGCCGCGTTTTGCCAAGCGGCAGCGGACGCAGATTGTCCGTGTAAACGGCGAATGTCAGCGGATCGGTCGAGCCAGCGACCAGGGTGGTGGCGCTGTCGGCTTCGACGACCAGCGGTTGCATGAACAGCGCCGTTGTGACGCCAGCTTGGGTGACTGTGATCTGCTGCTCACCCGACGGCACGCGAATATAAGGCGATGCGCTGCCGTAGTTCAACTGGCGCACCGAAAGCTGTCCATCGATGTAGATATCGACTGACGCCGCGCCCGGAATGACATGTACGAAGCGGAGCTGGGCGTCGCCCGCCTGTCCCGCCGCCGTCAAGGCGCTGAACGCCATCACGAGGATGAGCGCCGCGCCGATGAAATGGAAGCGAAATCGTTTCATCTCTTAACCTTCCTTAATTGGTCAGACGCTAACGGGACAAGCCGACGCATTGTAAGTGCTGGCTATGTACCTTCGCGCCACTCGTTCAGATATGCGAATTGGGTGGACGTCAGCGTGTCGATCTGCACGCCCATCGCCTCCAGCTTCAGCCGCGCGATCTCGCGGTCGATTTCGTCAGGGATGGTGTAAACATTCGGCTGGAAAGACTTGATGTTTTTCAGCAGATATTCGGCGGCGAGCGCCTGATTGGCAAAGCTCATATCCATCACACTGGCGGGGTGTCCTTCTGCCGCCGCGAGATTGATCAAGCGTCCTTCGCCCAACACATACAGCGACTTGCCATCAACGCGATATTCTTCTACGAATGGGCGGACGAGCTTGGGATCGCCCCCGCTCATCTTGTGCAGTGCCTTGAGGTTGATTTCGACGTTGAAATGCCCGCTGTTGCACATGATCGCGCCCGATTTCATCTTGGCGAAATGCTGTTCGTCCAGAACGTTGATATCGCCCGTCGCCGTCACGAAAATATCGCCAACTGCCGCTGCCTCGTTCATCGTCATGACGCGGAAACCGTCCATGAGCGCCTCAAGCGCGCGCAGCGGGTCAATCTCGGTAACGATCACGTTCGCGCCCAGTCCACGCGCGCGATCCGCGATGCCGCGACTGCACCAGCCGTAGCCCGCAACCACAAAATGCCGTCCCGCGAGCAGGATGTTGGTGGCGCGGATGATACCATCGATGGTGCTTTGCCCAGTGCCGTAGCGATTGTCGAACATATGCTTGGTGTTGCTGTCGTTGACCGCGATCACGGGGAACGCGAGTTCGCCCTCTTTCGCCATCGCGCGCAACCGGATCACGCCCGTGGTCGTTTCTTCCGTGCCGCCGATGATCGTCTCGATCAATTCACGGCGCGACTTGTGGATCGTGCTGACCAGATCGCAGCCGTCATCCATCGTGATATGCGGCTGATGATCGAGCGCAGCGGTCAGATGTTGATAGTAGGTGGCGTCGTCCTCGCCCTTGATGGCGTAGACGGGGATTTCGTAGTGCGACACCAGCGACGCAGCGACATCATCCTGTGTCGACAGCGGATTTGACGCTGCCAGCACGATATCCGCGCCGCCGACTTGCAGCGTGTGCATCAGGTTCGCGGTCTCGGTCGTGACGTGCAAACACGCCGCGACGCGCATCCCTGCCAACGGTTTTTCACGCTCGAAACGCTCACGAATCGCGCGCAGGACCGGCATTTCACGCTCTGCCCACTCGATGCGGTAACGTCCACCCACTGCTTGATCGAGACTTTTCACATCATGTTCGACGGTCATTCAGACTCCTCTGTCAATCGCTATGGTATTTCGGTATGTCGAAAACGGGGTCATTCTAGCACAACTGCAATTGCATATAGAACCGTATGATTTAGACGATCCCCCTACGCACGCGCTTGCAGCACGTCGAGTCGCCCACCATCATCGAAGTGCGTGCGGAAACGCGCGATAAATTCTGGCAGCGTGAATGTATGACTCTGGGTGCCAACGTGTTCCAGCGCATATGTCGCGCACAGCGCGCCCAGTTCCGCCGACAGCTTGAGCGGATAAGCGCACAAAATGCCCGTGACGAAGCCGGCGCGGAAGGCGTCGCCCACGCCCGTTGGATCGGTGATCGACGCCGGCGGAAAGACATCGATTTCGAGCTTGTCGCCGTTTGTGTAGATGTGCGATCCGCGTTCGCCCTGCGTGATCACCAACACCTCCACACGCGCGCGCATCGCGTCGATGCTCAAGCCCGTCTTTTTACTGATGATTTCGGCTTCGTAGGCGTTGACCGTCATGGCATACGCGCCGTCCATGCCCGCCATCAATTCGTCGCCGGATAAGCGCGGCACTTGCTGGCTCGGATCATAGACATAGCGAATGCCGCGCGTTTTGCATTCTGCCGCCAGTTGATTCATCGCGCCCGGATGATTCGGCGCGATCACGACAATATCTGGCAGGTGCGGCGTCACGTCGGCAAGTGCGTAGTTGCGCGCATATGCCATCGCGCCGCCGTAGAACGACGCAATTTGGTTGTTTTCGGTGTCGGTCGTGACAAAAAATGACGAGGTGAACACTTCCTCGATCTGTTGTACGAGCGTCGTATCGACACCCGCGCTCTCTAACCAGTTGCGATAATCGCCAAAATCGCGCCCGACCGTGCCAAACACTTTGGGACGCAAGCCGAGTAAACCCATCGTGTACGAAATGTTGGCGGCGTTGCCGCCCCAATGCTTGCTCATGTCGTCCACGAGAAAGCTGACGCTCAAACGGTGAAGCTGATCACCGATGATGTGTTCGGTGAATTTGCCGGGAAAGCGCATCAGGTAGTCGTATGCGATACTTCCCGTTACAATGATATTGTCCATGTTGGATGCCTTGCATGATAAGGTCGGCATTACGGCGGGCAGTATATCACAAAAGATTTCGGCGTTCGATGATGCGCATGAGTAGGACGACATGACGGTTTTCGATCAGCAGCGGTTGACGAACGAAAAACTACGCCTCGATATCGATGGGTTGCGGCGCGGCATTTACAGCGACAAGTATTTCGAGAATGTCGCCCGCGTGCTGGAATCGGCGCGCACGGCGGGGGATATCTACGCCGGAAAAGCGCCGCGTCCGTTAGACACTGACCTGAGCGGCGTTCCGATTGGCGATCTGCGCGTCGAAGCACAAGTTTTCACACGCCGCAAACCGCGCGCGCTTGCTGCTGGGGTCGATGTGGCGTTGGCGCTGCTGCGCCATGCGGCGGGCTACTTCGATGGCGATTCGTTCATCGAAACCTATCAATCGCTGGAAGTCGAAGCTGTCGAAGATGGCGTTTGGCTCGATTACGATGGGCAGCCGGACAACGTGCGCCCGGTGCTGAAAATTCGCGGACGCTATAGCGATTTCGCGCTGTTGGAGACGCCCATCCTCGGCTATCTGACGCACGCCAGCCGCGTGGCGACAAATGTCTACAGTGTCTTGGAAGTCGTTAACAGCAAGCCGATCTTGTTCTTTCCGGCGCGTTTCGACCTGCCCGCCGTGCAAGCGGTCGATGGCTATGCCTACTGGCTGGCGCTTCAGCGGTACAACGCGGATACGGGCAGCCAGATGCAACCCGCCGTCAGCACGGACGCCCAAGCGGAATGGTGGGGTGGGCTTGGCGGCGGCACTGTGCCGCATTCGCTCATCGCGGCGTATTTGGGCGATACTGCCGAAGCGATGGTCGCATTCGCGCGCTATCGTCCATTCGGTATCCCGCGCATCGCGCTGGTGGACTTCAACAATGATACAGTAGGTGACTCGCTCCAGACGTTAGCAGCATTTTGGACGCAGTATCGGGCGGCACTCGAACGCGGCGACGCCGAGACACAGCGGCGCTTCGTGTTGGATGGGGTGCGCATCGATACCAGTCCAAGCGTCCGCGATGTGTCGTTGGGGGAGGGCGATCCCTATGGCATCAGCCCGACGCTGATTCGCGGAGTGCGCGCGGCGCTGGATCGTGCGTGGGAAGCGTGGGCTGTGCCGCCATCGTTGGAAGAAACTGCGCGGGCATACTGCGCCAATGTCAAGATTGTGGCAACGGGCGGATTCGACCGTGCGCGCATCGAACAATATGAGGCAGAGCGCGTTCCCGTCGATATTTACGGTGTTGGCTCGTCGCTCTTGCGCAATGATTCGACCACTGGCACGGATTTCACAATGGATGTCGTGCGCGTCGAGATCGATGGACGCTGGCACGATGTCGCCAAAGTCGGGCGGCGTCCCAACGATAACCCGGACTTAAGCATAGTAGACTTGGGCGCGCTCTAGAAGAAAAATTCACCGCAGAGGACGCAGAGAGCGCAGAGAAAAGAGTGAGCATGAGCGATCAGCCGTCGGGCAAAAAACGCGAACCCCAATTAGTGACTGGACGCGCTGGCACGCGCCTGTATTCGCTGGCGGCGCTGCGCGAACGGATACAAGATGCGTTTACGGCGGAACATGGCGACGATTCCCCCGCGCTGCATGATGCCGATACGCCGAGCAAACGGCTCAAGCTGCTGTTGGATGTGACCAATTATGTTTTGGCGGTCGAGTCGGTGCAGATTACGAACGAAGACAAGGCAGCGCTGATCGAGCGCATCTACGCCGATTTGTTCGGCTACGGACCCCTCGACAAACTGTTGTTGGACGAACGCATCACGACGATTGCGCTGTTGGGCGCGAGTCATGCCGCTGTGCGCTATGGTCATGGCGAACTCGTCACCCTCGATCTGCTGTTCGAGGACGAGGCGCACTTGCGCCGTACATTGGGGCGTTTGTTCGTGGATGCGCGCGCTTTATGGAGCGAAGATACGCCGATTATCGAAGCGGGCATCATGATCGGGGAACGTCCAATCAGCCTCAGCGTGGTCGCGCCGCCGATTTCGCCCTTCATCAACGCCGATATCCGGCTGCACCCCAAGCACGCGCCCTCGCTCGATGATTTGGTGTCCGAAGGATGGATGGTGCCGGAGACCGCTGACTTACTGCGCAAATTGGCGGCATCGAAGCACGGTTTTGTGATCGTTGGAGAGGTGGAGTCGGGCAAGACGACGCTGCTCAACGCGCTCTTGCCGCTGCTGCCCGCGCCGGAAACGGTGGTCACGGTCGAGCGCGCGGGCGAACTGCGCGTTCCGTCGGGGATGAAGCAGCTTAAGGCGCTGTGGGGATGGGACGATCAACTGCCGTTCACGTTTGGCGAACAAATCAGCGTGGCGTTGGGCGGCGATCCGGGCTGCATCGTCTTGGATGAGGTGCGCGCTGATGAGCCGCTGACGATTGCGCCATTGTTGGAGAGCGATATCGCCCCGCGTCAAATCTGGAACGTGCGCGGCGTGCCAGACTCGAAACGCTTGCAAAGCGCGATGGGGATGTTGGCGCGGCGTGCCGGCTTTGGCATGGGCGAACGCCTTGTCCATGCGATATACGAGCGGCTGCCGTTCGTGGTGACGGTCGCGCGCATCCAAGAACGCTTGCGCGTGTTCAGTATCGCGGAATGGCAGTCGCGCATCGACACCGATTATCCTGACTACGTGTTGCTGCGGCGCTATCAGGACGGCGCGGCACGCCCGACGGAGGCGACGTCGGCGCGCTGGCTGGATTGAATGCCCAATTTTTGGGGGGATAAATCAGAAACTTGTTTCCACAACGCTCGTAAATGTTCATGACAGCAATTATCAGGAGAATGAGTGCCATGAGCATGAAAAAAACGCTTGCCGAACTCGAAGCGGGCGGACTGAAGTGGGTCACGCCGAGCATGTGGAAGTCCGAACAAGAACTTCGCACCGCGTCCGGCGAGGTGATCGCGCGGATTCATCGTCCGAAAACGTGGAATTATTCGTAACTACTCAGCCATCGCGGTATCTTCACTGGGTTATGACCCTATATAAGCCTTAGATGTCCATAAAGAACTTCGTGGCACGAAGATCACGACCAAAATCCACTACAAAGTGGTCTATTG
>Ga0163144_10002118_pt1 | contig 46351 bp, 44 predicted proteins | sample OliLak19BULKMAT1_FD_123175 | JGI IMG/M metagenome (GOLD analysis project Ga0163144, IMG submission 123175) | Freshwater microbial mat bacterial communities from Lake Vanda, McMurdo Dry Valleys, Antarctica - Oligotrophic Lake LV.19.BULKMAT1 | ecosystem: Environmental > Aquatic > Freshwater >... | reverse complement strand
GGGCCACACGCACGGCGGGCAGGTCGGGCTCGTGAGCCTCGGGCTGTCGGGCACGTTTCTCAGCGCGGTGAGCTCGATTCCGGATCACGGGATGTGGTCGCGGGGGACGGATCGGCTGTATGTGCACCGCGCGAACGGGCACTACGGATTTCCGATTCGGCTCGGCGTGCCGGCGGAGGAGAGCGTGTTGTACGTGTGGCGCGGCGTTCAGCCGTGATAGACGCGCGAGCGGACGATGCGTCCGTTCTCGACGTCGAACGTCTCCGCGACCGGCATCGGCGCCGCACCGTCGGCGTGGCGCACATACTCGAGCACGACGCTGTGATCGTTTGCGATGATCGCGGTTGGTTCGTAACGTAGCCCGGCGATCCGCTGCATCGAATCGGTCCACCACTGCGTCAGCGCAGCCTTGCCGACGATCTCGCCGCCGGTGTCGGGGTACAGGGCGCGGATCTTCGGTGAGGTGTGCCGACACGCGTCGTCGTACAACGCGACGAGGGCCGCGACATCATGGGCGTTGAACGCTTCGATCCAGCGCTGGGCGATCGCGGTGTTGCCGGTGGCAGCCATCACGGGCAAGTGTCCCATGCCCGGAGCGCGGGCGGCTGCGCGCTCCGGTTGCAATCACGAGAACACCCGCTCGCTGGGTTGGGCGCACGCCCTTTCTCCGACGCGATCCTCCGATAGCCCGTTCGGATGAGGCGAGGCACGCCGACGTTCGTCTGCGCCGCGCTGCTCGTGGCGTGCCAGCCCGAACAGCGCGACGCAGAACGCGTACTGATCCGAGCGTGCGGCTCCGCGACGTTGCACGTTCGATACAACGATGTGCTACGGCGGCTAGATCCTGCTTCGTCGCGCGCGCGTCGCGATCGGTCGTGGCGCTCCCGCGTGCGACGGCGCCCGTGCGCCGCGGCTCGGGCGGTCGCTTCGCGGGAACCAGCCGACGCGGGCCGACGCGGCCGACGCGGGCCGACGCGGGCAATCAGTCGGGTTCGCTCACCACGACGCCGGCATCGTGGCCGCACAGACTGCCATCGACCTGCACGCCGGCGCTGATGCGGCCGTCCATCCGCACGGCGCCTCCGTGGAGCACGGCGTCGACGATGCAGACGCCGGCGCTGCTTCCACCGAACACGAGGCGCCCTGTGTACTCCATCAACACAGCGATGCTGCCGTCGCGAGCACCGTTGACGTCCACGGCCACGGAGGTGGTCACGGAGAGGTCGCCGTCGATGGTGACGTCGTCGGCGACACATGCGTCGAGCTCGGCGTCGAACTGAAAGGTGTACGCGTCATCCATCGCTCGCGCGACTCGAGCTTCACCGCCGCCCGGGCAGACGATCGTGAGCTCGAGGTCGTTTGGGCCCGCAAGACCTGCGTCGAGTTCGGCGCGTGCGAGCGCCAGCACGTGGCCGGTCGCCTGCCAGCCCACCTGTGCTTCGCGCTCGTCGATGTCGTTGGAATCGTCGGAGGCGCAGGCGAGCGAAAGTGTCAGCGCCAACGCGACCAGGGAGACTCGAAACCGGGTGTGCATGCGAGAAATGATGGTGCACGGGTCGTACCAAACGATCGCGATCTCGGCGCGTCGTGGGAGCAGCAGTTCATCGCGCGAGTGCCGATCACCGCGGAATCGCCAGCATCACCTCCGACGTGCGCGGCCCGTACGACGCGATCTCGATCGGCACAGCGAGCGCGTCGGAGACCCTCCGCCGCAGCGCACTCATCCGCGCCTCCCCGTCATCCCCAGCGATCGCCTCGAGCCCATCGACCCTGCCCACCGCATCAACCCCACACGCGATCCCCCGGTCGTGGGAGGTCGCGATGCGCCAGCCCAGGTCGTGCGCGAGCGCGTCGAGGTGCGTGAGCGCGAGCGTGTCGATTCCACCGCAGACCTCGATCGCATGGCGGGCGAGCACCACGTCGAACCACCCGCGACGGAATCGGCCCTGCCACGGACCGTCGACGTTGTGGGGCTCGGCGAGCACGTCGAGTGCGTCGGTCTCGGAGGGCAGCGGACCGGGTCCATGCCGCACGTGGAACGAGCGCAGCACACCGATGCGCCGTCGCGAGTCGGACCAGCCCCACGCGTCGAGGATCGCGTCCGCGTTGGCGAAGGTGCACGTCGATGGGCTCGTGAACGGGTGGAATCCGAAGCGCTCGTCGAGCAGCACGCCCTGCGCGCCCTCGAACACGACGTCACCTCGCTCGCCCCACACCGCGGGCGCACCCATATCGACGAGCTCGATGGACGCGGCGATCGAGCTGGCGCGCGCAAGCCATGTCTCGGCGATGCCGACGTCCTCGAACGTGCGCCACTCGCCGCCGTTGCCGTGGCCGATCGCGGTGCGCAGCGCCTCGCGCTTGCGCTCGCGGGTTCGTGCCAGCATCGGCCGCACCGCCGTCGGATCGCGCAGCATCGCCATCGTGATCGTCTCGTCGGGGTGGGCCAGCGAGTCCGCGACGGTCTCGCCCACGCCGACACCGCAGCTCCCGTGTCGTGCATCGCCACGCGCGTGCTCGCGCAGTCGATTCGCGGACTGGTGGTACGGCGTGATGATCCGACAGCGCGCGTCGACGGCCAGCCGCGCGAGTCCGTCGCCGACCCCTCGTTGGGCCAGGACGCCGGCCTCGACCGCCAGCGCCGTCGGATGGATCACCACCGGCGCGGCGAGGAACGTCCGCACCCCCGGCACGAAGCTGCCCGCGCCGAGCTGCGCGAAGGTGTGCGCACGGCCGTCGTCGAGCACGACCGTGTGCCCTGCCTGCGCGCCACCGTTGAAGCGCACCACCCACCGGGCGCCGGTGTGACGCACCAGCGCGTCGACGAGGTGACCCTTGCCCGCGTCGCCGAAGCCCAGGTCGACGACCAGGTGTCCGACTCGTTTGATCACACGTGCGGCTTGGGCAGCGGCGCGCCGTCCGACTCGAGCGACGCGGCGAACGGTGTGAGCGCGCGGACGATCCGCGACACCCGATCGCCGGCGGCGCCCTGCGCAGCAAGCAACGCCGCGAGTTGGTCGAGATCGCCGACGATGCCCTCGTTGATCGCGATCGCTCCCGCCGCGACGAAGCACGTGTCCTCGTGGGATTCCATGCACAGCACGTGGTCGCCCAGCAGCTCGCGCCACTGCGCCTCACACCCAGCGCGCCGGGCCAGATCGGGGATCAGGAAGAACGGATGGAACGACTTCGCGAGCTCGGCCACGACCTCCGCCGTGGGGACGTCCTCGTCGAGGCGGTCGCCGATCACGGCTTCGGCGTGGGCGCGCGGCAACGCGGGCCACGCCGGCTCGTCGCCGGTGATGAACAGGTAGCCCTTGCGACCGCGACGGACGAAGCAGTCCATCTCGGTGTGGGTCGCAAAGAAGTACATCGCGAGCTCGTAGGACTCGTACTCGTTGCCGCCACCGGCCTCGAGGTAGATCGAGGTCAGCCACTTGTCCATGAGATCGGCGCTGGACTCGAACTGACCGACCTGCAGCGGCGCCGAATCCCAGCCGGCGTTGCCGATCGCGGCGAACATGACCTGCGGGTCGGCGACCTTGCACGCGCCGAGCACCTTCATGAAGCTGGGCAGCTCGGTGGCCGCGAGCGTTCGCGGGATCTCACCCATCGAGCCCGACACGTCGAGCGCGAAGATGATGCCGAGCGACCGCGGGTGTTCGGGGCTGTCCCGCGACTCGCGGGCGCGCACGCCCTTGGGATTCATCAACGGATGGCAGGTGCGCTGCGCGAAGACCTCGGTCGATCCCGAGCTCGCGCGGGCCTGGAGCATCGCCATGTGTGCATCGTGGCTGTAGTTTCCGTGTCCCATGATTCGTCGTCCCTTTCGTTGTCACCACCTGGGCATCGTGAAGGTCACAAAGTGCGGCGGGCCGAAGCACGCGGTGGCGATCTCGCCGACGCGATCGCGTAGCGCCCAGGCATCCGCATCCGGGTTGCCGGCGATCCCCCGCAGCGCGGCGGTCTGGGCGAGCACCTCGGCGAGTGCTGCGGGTGTGGCAGATCCCTCGAGCGCGCCCTCGATCGCCCGTGCCGAAGCCGCGAGATCGGCCGCGCATGCCGACGCGCTCGCCGTGGTCGCGCCCGACCAGCCGACGAGCATGATTCCATGTTCGCGCGGGTGCACCAACAGCCGCGCCGGCGTGAGCCCGCCATGCGCGACGCCCGAGCGATGGGCGAACGCCAGGGTCTCGAGGATGCGCCGCCACATCCACACCGACGCCCGCGGATCGATGCCCTGCGGATATGCGAGGCGCACGTCGGCCAACGTATCGAGGAATCCCGACGTCCAGCGCAGGATCAACGCCGCGCGTCCGTGGTCGGTGCCGCCGTCGACGACGCCACGCACGACCACCTGAGGCACGCGCGTGGCGAAGTGCGCTGCGCCAGCGGCGGTCGATCGCTGCAGCTCGGCGAGTCGCGCGGACTCGCGTTCGTATCGGCCCACATCACCGCCGCGCGCCAGCTTCACGACGACGCGCTCGGTCGGTCGACGCGCCAGCGTGCCCGCGTGGACATCCGATCCATCACCATGACCGATGTACTGGCGTAGCGCCCAGGTGCGGCCGCCGACGCGCACGCTCGGCTCGCCGCCGAAACCCTGGGCGGCCGGGTCCTGCCACGACGCGAACGCGTCGCGGAATCGTGCGCGCTCGACCGCGTTCGGGTCGATGAACACGGTGACGCCGCAGAACTTGCAGAGCGCCGATCGGGCGAAGCGCGAGGCCTGGATGGGCCCACCGCAGGAGCTGCACACGACGCTGCGAACGGCCACGGCGGGGCACGTTACCACGATCGTTTCATCGGCTTCGCGCATGACCGCGCACGTCGGCCTGTCGCGGATGTTCTACGACGCGTACCGCTCGGCAGTGCTGCCGTTGCTCGAGGACGGCGTGACGCCGTCAGTCGATGGCCAAAAGATCGCGGCGGAGCGTTCTCGAACCGCCGCTCCGCGGCGAGTCTCGTTGTCCGCCTCCCTGTTCGCACGCCGATGTGCAACGCTCTTTGTGAGCCGGACGCTCACCCGCGGACCGGGGAACAACCAGATGGCAGCCGACGAAGCCCAGACTCGAGACGAGCGCGTGGCTTCCCTCGCGAGCGCCGCGAGGGAGGTGGTGGAGCTCTTTGGTGGCGATGCAGCGACGCGCGACGACGAGCTGCCGAGCGTGCTGAGCAAGATCTGTCGCGGCGCCGATCGTGAGCTGCGCTCGAGTCGTGCACAGCTCAACCGGCTCTACGAGGCCGACATCATCGGCATCATGGTGATGGACACGCACGGCGCGGTGAAGGAAGCGAACGACGCGTTGCTCAGCCTCATCGGCTACTCGCGCACCGAGCACGAAGCGGGTGCGGTCCCCTGGGCCCAGATCACGCCGCCCCAGTGGCAGGCGACCGATGCCGCCGCGATCGATCTCCTGATGACCAAGCACATGGCGAGCACGTGGGAGAAGGAGTACGTGCACAAGGACGGTCGGCGCGTGCCGATCGTGATCAGGGCGGCGTTGATCGAGGGCTCGATGACCGACGCGATCTGCTTCGTGCTCGACAACACCGCACGCACACGCGCCGAGGTCGAGCTCGCACGACTCAATGCGGAGCTCGAGACCCGCGTGCAAGAGCGCACCGCCAGCCTGCACGCGAGCCAGGCGGCGACGGGCGGAGCAACCCGGGCGCTCGCGCACTCGGAACGCGAGCTACGGGCCCTGGCAGCGCGCCTCGAGGGCGTACGCGAGCAAGAACGCACCGCGCTCGCGCGCGAGATCCACGACGTGCTCGGTCAGGATCTGACCGGGCTCAAGCTCGATGTCGCATGGACGTTGCGCAGGCTCGCGACGCCGAACGATGCTGCCATCGAAGCGGCGAAGGAGCGGCTGCTCTCGTTGTGCGATCGGATCGACGAGAGCATCGCGATCGTACGCCGGATCGCGACCGGACTGCGGCCGGGCGTCCTCGACGATCTGGGACTGGGCGCCGCGCTCGAGTGGCAGTCGCAGGAATTCGAGAGCCGCACCGGTATCTCTAGCGAGATGGAGATCTTCGACCCCGACGACCGCATCGACATGGACCGTGCGACCGCGATGTTCCGCATCTACCAAGAGCTACTCACGAACGTCGCTCGTCACGCGCAGGCGCGTCACGTCCGGAGCCGCCTGGCGATCGAGAACGACGTGCTCGTGCTCGAGGTGCGGGACGATGGACGCGGGATCCGCGAAGCTGAAGCGAACGACAGTGGCTCGCTCGGACTCATCGGTATCCGCGAGCGCGTGCTCGCGTTCGCGGGCGAGCTGCGGATCCACGGCACGCCGGACACCGGCACCCGGGCGATCGTCCGGCTGCCGCTGTGCGGTGACGTGCCATGAAGATACTGCTCGTCGATGATCACGCCGTCGTGCGCCGCGGCGCGCGAGAGCTGCTCGCCGAGGAGTTTCCGGCTGCGGAGTTCAGCGAGGCCGCCAACGGAGAGGAGGCGGTGGCGATCGCCGATCGCACAGCGTTCGATCTCGTCGTGCTCGACATCACGATGCCCCGGCGTGGTGGACTCGATGCGCTCAAGGAGCTGCGTGCACGCTCGCCGAAGCTCCCGGTGCTGGTGCTCAGCTATCACGCAGAGGAGCAATATGCGGTCCGAGCGCTGCGTGCCGGCGCCCAGGGTTATCTGCGCAAGGACAGCGCGCCCAAGGAGCTCGCCCGCGCCGCGCGCAAGCTGCTGGCAGGCGGGAAGTACATCAGCGCCGCGGTCGCCGAGCGGCTGGCCGACGCGCTCGATCCGGCGGCGGAGCGACCGCTGCACGCAATGCTTTCCGATCGCGAGCTGCTCGTACTCACGCTGCTGGCGGCGGGCAAGTCCGTGAAGGACATCGCGGTCGAGCTGTCACTGAGCGAGAAGACCGTCAGCACCTACCGCGCGCGGGTCCTGCAGAAGATGTGCATGCAGTCGAACGCGGAGCTCATCCGTTACGCGCTACGTCACGGGCTCGTCGAGTAGGCCTGCGTAGGACGATCACCGACGCGATCCTCAGGCATCGACCCACGCGAGATAGCGCGCCGGCCCGACGGGCGACAAGATAGCGCGCGCCCATGCTACGAGCATGGTCGTCAAGCTGCACCCGAGGAACGTTCCGACGCTCGCCGAGTACCGAGCTGCCTTTGCCGGCCCGGCGGACTCGCAGGCGCACGCGAGACCGAAGATCTACTCTCGCCTCGCCGTCGTGGAACGCATGGCCTCGCTCGGAGCGCTCGCCGCTGGCGTCGGTCACGAGATCAACAACCCGTTGTCCGCGGTGCTGGCAAACCTCGAGCTGCTCCACGACGAGCTCGCAGCGTGTGCCGACGCGGCACCCGACGCTTTGGCCGCTCGACTCGCGGGCGCGAGACCCCTGCTCGACGATGCACGGGAGGCTGCCGAGCTCATCCGCACCATCGTGCGGGATCTCAATGTGTTCTCCCGATCGCCGCAGGGCAAAGCCGGCAAGGTCGACGTCCATGGCGTTCTCGAGTCGACGCTGAGGATGGCGGCGTACGAGGTTCGTCAGCGTGCCCGGATCGTCCGCGACTTCGGCGAAGTCCCGCTCGTCCATGGCAGTCAGGCGCGGCTCGGCCAGGTCATGCTCAACCTGGTGATGAACGCGGCGCAGTCGATTCGCAGAGGCGACGCGACCCACAACGAAGTCCGAGTGGCGACGAGCTCGGACGCTGCGGGCCGAGCGGTCGTGGAGGTGAGCGACACCGGCCATGGCATCGCGCCCGAGCACCTTCCGCACATCTTCGAGCCGTTCTTCACCACCAAGCCGGAGGGCGTCGGCACCGGACTGGGCTTGTCGATCAGCCGCGACATCGTGCTCGAGATGGGCGGTCGGATCGAAGTCCGAAGTACCGTGGGTGTGGGCACGACATTCCGCGTCACACTTGCACCGGCGCGCATGGACGAGCGCGACGGTATCGAGTCGTGTACCGAGCGGGCGGAACAGGCGACTGCGGAAGCTCTGTGATCGTGCACGCTCCGATTGCGGCGACGGTAGGCCGCGCGCAGCAGCGGTATCCATCGACCCCTCGTCATTCGGCGTGCTCGTCGCCCGCGTCCCCCGGAGATTCCTCGCGTGGGCGGGGATTCCACACCGCGACCTCGTCGAGCGACTTGCGGCGCAGATCCGGCACCACGGCGTCATCGGCAGCCCAACCGATCGGGAACAGGATGAACGGCCGCTCGTGCTTCGGTCGGCCGAGGATTCGCGCGAGAAAGCCCATCGGGTTCGGCGTGTGGGTCAGCGTCGACAGCCCCATCGCGTGCAGTGCAGCGATGAACATGCCGCATGCGATGCCCACGCTCTCGCGCACGTAGTAGTGCTTGCGCGCGGCGCCGTGCTCGTCGACGCCGGTACTCTGCTCGAACACCACCACGAGATACGGCGCCACCTCGAGGTAGGGCTTGTGCGGGTCGGTGCCGAGCGGGGCGAGTGCGGCGAGCCACTCCGGCGACATGCGTTGCTCGTAGCTGCGCCGCTCCTCGGCCTCGGCGGCGGCACGGATCTCGCGCTTGATCGCAGGATCGTCGACGACGACGAATGTCCACGGCTGCATGTGCGCGCCCGAAGGCGCCGTCGAGGCCGCGCGGATCGCCAGCTCGATCGACTCGCGCGGCACCGGATCGCTGCTGAAGAATCGCACGCTACGTCGGGCGTCGAGCTGGTCGAAGAACGCACGCCCGCGCGCGACCGCCTCATCCGCCGACGGCCGCGAGGGGCGATAGGGAACGAACGGGTAGCCCATCGCGCGATGATACGCCGGCCCTGCGCAGCAATCGTTCGCCGATCACCGCACCTCCGCGACCACCGGCTCCTCGCCTCACGTCACGCAAAGGTGGGATGATCGCGTCGCGCCATGGCGACCCGAATCCACCGCGTCCACCGCGATCAAGCCGGCGGTGCGATCACCCGGCTCGAGATCAGCCAGAACGGCAAGGCGGTGAAGGACACCGTGAAGTCCGCCGTCATCGCGCTGATCCGCGACGGCGAGGCGGTCTCGACCGCGCCGCCAAGCGGTACCGGGGCGCGCGTGCTCGTGGTCGAGGCGCTGAAGCCGTACCTGAAGACCGACCGCAACGGAACCGAAGCGGACAACCTCGGCAATCTCCCGACGTACTAGCAGCCCGTGGGCGTCACCCACCAGCTCCACCGTCAGCTTCGTGCCGCCGAAAGATCCGCCAACCGCCCACGATGCCGATCGACCAACGCGAACAGCTCCGGCAACCCTTGCAGCACGAACTCGTCGTACGGCCGCGTCGTCCACAGCGACAGGTGCTCGAGGATCCACCGGTCGACCTCGTCGTCCGGCGTCGCGCTACCGGACTTTGCGCGACCGCTGAGCTCTCGCGACAGTCGGGTCGTCGCGCGCAGCATCGCGTCGAACTCGCGCGCGCTGAGATCCGTCGCGACGAGTGCGAACACGCCGAGCCCGATCACATCGCGGAAGAACGCGAGCTGGTCGCGCATGATCGCGTACGCGAGCACGTCGACCTCGTCGGCCCGCAGGTCCGGATCGAAGCCCCACGATCGCGACTCGTCACCACCCCACGATCGCAGCAGCACCACGTCGACCGGCTTGGGCCACTCGCCGAGGCGGCGCACGACCTCGGCGTCGACACCCGACACCTTGCCGCCGGCCGCCGGTGCTGTGAGGCGGCTGCGACCGACGCGAATCCGCGCGGTCGGAGTCACGACCAAGGCGCGTCGCTCAGCCCCGAACACCTGGGTCTCGAACTCGCTGAACTCGAGCTGCGCGTCCTGGGCAGTGGGCACGGCAACCCCAGCGTACCACCAACCGCGCTCTTGCCAGCCAGCGTCGCCAAGGTGTCACGCGAAGTTGCACCGCGGCGCGAAGATCGGCACGCGCAGGTGAAACCCCGGCGCGTCCACGCGCGTTCGGACCCACATGCACCTGCCAGCCGCCCTGCTCGAACGACTTCGCATTGGCCTCGGGACCGCCGCGATCCTCGGCGCCACCGGAGCGACGGGCTGCGCGTCAGCCCGCCCGGACACCGCGCAGGCGCCGTTTGCCGGCATGGGCTCGCGGGCAAATCCCGCGGCCCCGACCGTGCAGGTGATCGCGCCGGGCACGACTCCGTTCGCGCAACCGGTGCGGCCGGTGCACCCGGTGCAACCGGTGCAACCGGTCGCTGCGCCGGTCCCCGAGCCGGTGTCGTCGCCGATCGTCGCGCCACCGATCGACTTGCCCAAGACCTGGGAGTGCGGCCCCTGCGGCATGGGGTGACATCACCGCGCGCCGCGGTGCACGCTCGTTCGGCATGACGGTGCACGTCGGCCTCTCGCTGATGCTCGACGACGCGTACCGCTCCGCGGTGCTGCCGTTGTTCGAGTCCGGCATCGTCGACGCGATCGAGTGGAGCTTCGATCAATCGTGGGGAGCACGTGCCGCGCCGAGCTGGGTCGCGCCGCTGCTCGATCTCTACGCGCAGACCGGACGTTTGTGGGGACACGGCGTCACGTTCTCGGCGGGCAGTGTCCACGGCGAGCCTCGGCACTCCCAGTGGCTCGAGATGCTCGCGCGGGAGATCGAGCTGCGTCCGCTGCGTGGCGTGTCGGAGCACTTCGGCTTCATGATCGCGAACGGACGCAACGCCGGTGCACCGCTGCCACCGGGATTCGGCGAAGGCACGCGCGACGTACTGGTGCGCAACCTGTCCCGGCTGCGAACGGTCGCCGGTGTGCCGGTCGGCCTCGAGAACCTCGCGCTCGCGCTCGATGCCGACGAGCCGTGGCAGCAAGGTCCGCTCTTGCGCGACGTGCTCGACGCGACCGACGGCTACCTCGTGCTCGATCTGCACAACCTGTGGTGCCAGATCGCGAACTACGATCTCGACGCAGCGAAGCTGCTCGCGACGTATCCGCTCGATCGCGTGCGGTGCATGCACGTCGCCGGGGGTCGGTGGTGGGACGTGCCCGGTGGTGCAGGGCTCCGCTTTCGTCGCGACACCCACGACGGTGCATTGCCGAGCGAGGTGCTCGACCTGCTGACGCTCGCCCTGCCGCGCTGCCCTGCCCTCGAGGTCGTCGTCGTCGAGCGCATCGGTGACACGGTCGTAGAGCTAACCGACGCCGAACGTCTGCGCGACGACTTCATGGCCGTCCGCGATCGGGTGACGCATGGATGAGGCCCAGACGGCAGCGTGGCAATCCGCGCTCGTGGAGGCGTTGCTCGCGACCGACGACGTCGCCCAAGTGCGGCGTCGACTGCATGCCGCGCTGCCGTGGGCACGGGCGAAGATCGAGCGACTCGACGAGCGTGCGCTCGCGGTCGCGATCGATCTCGTGCGCAGGTGGTCGCCCGAGCTCGCGGGCCGCGAGCGCGGGTGACCGCACTCTTGAGGTTGCGTCGGTCGCCGTCAGCACGGGCAGCCGAAGAACGGCACCTCGGCGAGCGTCGCGATCTCCCGCGGCGCGTCGCCCTCGCCGAGCGAGTACACGCGGGTCGTGCCGAGCCACGTCTGCGCGAGCACCTCGGCATTGCCGTCACCATCGATGTCGAACACCGCATGGACCTCGTCGGTCGTCGCGTCAGCCCACACCGGATCGACCGGTGAGCCTTCGCTGTCGACGGCGATCGCGGCCCACGCGGGATCGAACCCACCGCAGCCGCCGAACTCCTCTCCGTCCGACGTGAACACGTCGAGCTCACCGCCGCGCATCGGCTCGATCCACCGCCGGCCGAGGAGGCGATCGACGAAGCGACGGGTCGTGAACGGCTCGTCGGTCATGGCTGCGACGTGCTCCGCGAACTTCGCGGAGATCGGTCGCAGCGCGGCAGAGCGCTGGACCATGCGGCGGGCGACCGGCGACGGCAGATCGTCGCCGCTCTCGACGTCCTGCGCGATGTAGACGAGCGGCTCCGACAAAGCGACGTCGCGGGCCCACGTACCGGGCGCGCCGTGGTCGGCCGCCTCGGTGCAGCCCTGGCCTTCGAGCGGCGCAACGACGAGACGACGACCGTCGTCCCAGATCGACGCCGGATCGATGATCGTGCGCTCGTCCTGTTCGATCTCGCGGACGTCGTCGTCCGCCATGTACGCGACGGTGCCCCACGACTCGCTGACGAGCGACGGCATGCCGATGCGCGCGATGCAGACGCGACCGGCCGCCGAGTACACGCGGACGTGGCGACCGATCGCGTGCTTTGCCCGCTCGGGAAGGCGCGAGGTGTCGAGGTCGCGCCACACCGGCTTGTCGATCTGATCGTCGGCCGGCTCGCCGCGATAGTGCGGTGCGTTGGTCGCGAGCGCCTCGAACACCACGGGCCCGAGATCCGACTCGGCCGCGAGCACGAGGTGTGGCGTCGGCACGTCGACGACGAACGCGAACTCGTACGCGCCGCGCATGTCGTCGGCCGGCGCGGCGGGCTCGAGCATCACCGGCGTCGGCACGGCGACGACGACCGGCGCGACATCAGCGGCGGCGATCGGCTCGGCGATCTCGGCCATGCAGGCGCGCGTGGCCTCGACGTGCTCGAGGTGCATCGCGATCCCGAGCGCGATCGGGGCACAAGCGGCGGTTCCCAGGAAGGCGAGCTGCTGCGCGGTCGTGTAGTTCATGGTCCGCACGATCGACGCGCGGACCGACCGTCGTCATTCCTTCGCGGCCGCGGCGCGCTTCGGCTGCGGTTTCGCGTGCCAGACCTTGCGCGCGAGCAAAAAGCCGATGACCGCCATCGGCACCATCGCGACCGGCCAGCCGATCCAGTTCGACGCGTCCTTCGCGGCGTCCTTGGTGGGCAGGATCGCGCCGTAGGTGAACGACATCACCGCGGTGCCGGCGTAGACGAACCCGTCGATGATCCCGACCGCGACGCCGGCGTTGCGCCGCCCGCCGAAGTCCATGCCTGCGGTCGCGGTGAGCATGCCGTGCACACCGATCACGCACATCGACATGAACGCGAACACCGGCCCGAGCAGCGGCGACTCGAGCAGCACGACTGCGACGATGCTGCCGACGACCAAGAGACCGTAGAGCACGGCGCTCACCGGTCCGCGCCGCGACTGGAAGAAGTGATCGGAGATCACGCCGGCGAACACGCCACCGAGGATGCCAGCGACACACGACACCATGCCCCAGTGCGCGTACACGAAGCCGTCGACGCCACCGGTCGCTTCGACGAACGATCGATACCACTGCAGGATCGCCTGGCGCAGAAAGCCGGTGCAGAACTCGATACACGCGATCGTCACGATGACGCGATCGCGCAGCATCTTCTTGAACACGTCGACCACGGGCATTCGCGGGCCGTCGTCACCCGATGACGCATCGGCGGTGTCGAAGTCGGCGAACCCCGCCTCGGCCGGCGAGTCCTTCACCAGCATGATCGTCACGACCGCGAGCACGCTGAGCAGCACCGCCGGCGCGAAGAACACCCACTCGAGCGTGATCCCATCGACGATCAGCCGGCTCACATCGAGCGACAGGTACAGGCCTAGCGCGATGAGGATGCCGAAGATCGCACCGAACGTGCCGCGCTCGCGCACGTGGAACCATGGCGCGTTGATCTTCACGATCGCGACGGCGCCGAAGCTCTGGAAGTACATGTTGACGCCGTAGATGATCGAGAACCAAAGCGCGAGGTTCTGCGCGGGTCGGACCCACGTGACGAAGCCGAGCGCGACGTTCGCGAGGATCGATCCGAACGCGCCGACCAGCAGCGCTCGCTTGCCGCCGAAGCGATCGGTCAGCGGACCGTTGAGCACGAACGAGCAGCCGTACACCGCCGTGCCGACCCCGAAGATCAGCGCGAAGTCGGGGTTGTCCATCAACGGCGCGCCGTCAGGACCGGCGATACCCCCGAGCACGCTCTTCGCGACCGTCAGGTTGTAGCGGCCCATGTAGAGCAGCGCGTACAACAGGCCGACCGGCAGCCAGTTGCGCAGGCGTCGGCGGCGGAACGCGGCGGAGTGACCGACGTCGACCTTTGGCAGCCGCGCGACGACGATCGCGATCGCACCGATCAGCAGGACGATCGCAATCGACTCTTCGAGGACCTTGTGCATGCGTCAGCCCTCGCGCCGTGCGAGCACATCGACGATATCGCCGACCTGATCGACGACCGCATCGATCGCTCCGTGCGCGCGGTCGCCGAGGATCCACGCGGGCGTATGCGGGTGGCGTCGGAGCACCAGCAAGCGCGGGGCCGCGGGGTCGCCCGTGGTGCGCATGACGTGCGGCAGCGCGAGGTCGAGCGAGAATACGTCGCCGACGACGAGCACGGGCTGCTCGTCGGCGATCACCGCACGATAGCGCGGGCGATCGACGTGGATCTTGCGACCCGCGACAGTGATGGACTCGTCGGTCGGGCCGAGGAACCACTTGCCGGCGTTGCCGCGCACGCGCAGCTCCCCGCGTGCGCCGCTCTCGTGGTCGACGGCGTCGATGCCCGCGGCCGCGAAGAACGCGACGAGCTTCTCGGTCGCCGAGTTCGACACGACGACGATCTCGGCGCCAGCGTCGACGAGCGCGCGCAGCATCGGCTTCGCGTGCGGCACGATGCACGGTGGATGCTCCGCACGAAACCGGGCAGTGCCGCCGTGGAAGCAGTACTCGCCGAAGCCCGCGAGCGAGGCGTGGCCGGCCCGCACGAGCGCGGCTTTGCAACGCACCGCGGCGGCATCGGTCGCGGTGTCGAGCAGGCGGCACACCGCGCTGCCTTCGCACAGCGGATCCTCGTCGACGTACGCCGAGATTCGTCCGTCCGGCGCCCATCCGTGCGCGTCGGGTGCCGCCTTCGTGCGGGTCGCGAACGCGTTCCACTCGGACTCGGCGGCAGCGATGCCGGACCCCAGCGCGACCGCGAGCGCATCGATCGCGAAGCGGCGCACGTAGTCCGCTTCGATCGCCTGATCGGTCCACACGCCGTCGAAGTCGGACAGGATCTTGAACGGGCGCATGCGGTCGGCCGGGCCGGAGGGTAGCAGGGCGCGAGGCAGCGGTGGATCCGGCGTTCGCGTGGACGCGCGCCGTGCCGATGCGCGATGCTCTCGTCGAATCGTGACCGAGCACGCGACCGTACCGTTCGTCCTGCGCGCCGATGCGCGCGCCCTCGCCGTGCTCGATCAGCGGCGGCTACCGGCCGAGGAGGCGTGGCTCGAGCTCGATGACGTCGAGGGCATCGCCGCTGCGATCGAGTCGCTCGCCGTCCGCGGTGCGCCGGCGATCGGGTGCGTCGCCGCGCTCGGGCTCGCAGTCGCGGCGCGGTCGTTCGGTACCGATCCGTCGCACTTTCGCGCTGCGTTCGCGGCTGCACACCGCCGGCTCGCGCACACGCGGCCGACCGCGGTGAACTTGTTCGTCGCGCTCGACGAGGTCGCGGCCGCGCTCGCCGCCTGCGATCGCGACGCCGACACCAAAGCCCTCCGGGCGGCGATCCTCGGCGCGGCAACCCGCCACGTCGAGGCCGACCTCGCGGCGTGTCATGCGATCGGTCGTCATGGTGCGCCGCTGTTACCGGACCGAGGCACGGTGCTGACGCACTGCAACGCGGGCGCGCTCGCGACCGCCGGCTGGGGCACCGCGCTCGGCGTGATTCGATCCGCGATCGCGGCCGGCAAGCAGCTCCGCGTGCTCGCCGACGAGACCCGGCCGGTGCTGCAAGGCGCGCGGCTCACCGCATGGGAGCTGCAACGCGACGGCATCGACGTCACGGTGATCGCCGACAACATGGCGGGCGCGTTGATGGCACGCGGTGAGATCGCCGCGGCGATCGTCGGCGCGGATCGGATCACGCGCAACGGCGACGTCGCGAACAAGATCGGCACGTACACGGTCGCGGTGCTGTGCAAGCACCATGGGATCCCGCTGTTCGTCGCTGCGCCGTGGACGACGATCGATCGCAGCCTCGCTTGTGGTGCCGAGATCCCGATCGAGGAACGCAGCGGGGACGAGGTGCGGCAGCACGGCGGTCGCGAGCTGACGCCGCCCGGCATCGCGGTGCGCAATCCGGCGTTCGACGTGACCCCGGCCGCGCTGGTGACCGCGATCATCACTGACCTCGGCGTGCTGCGGCCCGACGAGATCGCGGGCTTTGCTCATGTGCGTGGTGTCGCAGGACGGTAGGTGCACATGGGGAATCCTCGCTCGCACCCGTGCGCGGCGGTCGACGACGACTTCGCCGCGCGGTGATCAACCGCCGAGCTTGCGCAGCAGCCACTCCGCGCCGCCGCGGTAGCCGATGCGTTGCCACTGCGCCGCGAGAGCGACCGCGATCATCAAGAACGCCGCGATCATCGCGAGCGTCGCGCCCGCGTTCATGCCGTGCCAGAGGCCGATCGGCCGCGTCGCCTCGCGGAACAGCGGCACGTGCAGCAGCAACAGCGTCAGCGATGCGCGACCGAGCATCACGAGCGGATTGCGATCCGCGATCGGCTTGGTCGCATCGCGCCACGACACGAGGGCAATCACGAGCAGCACACCACCGACGAGCAGACCGACGATCGCGATCGAGGCCGGGAAGAAGCCGAGCTGGATCGCGAACGCGCGACCGCCGAAGCTCGCGCGCGTGGGATCGAACCACCGCTGCGCGAGCCAGCCGCCGCCACCGATCACGATCGCAGCAACGCCGAGCTTCGCGATGCTCGCAAAGCGCCCGGCCGCAACCGCCCTACCCGCGACCATCCCGAGCAAAAACGGCGCGAGCCACGGCAGGATCGGGAACTGACTCTCCGCGACCGCGAGGCGCAAGACACCGCCGGGCCTCGAGCCGTCCCGCATCAGATCGTTGGTGAGGTGCAGCGGCGTGTGGATCCACGTCTGCACGCCGATCGCACCGACCGCGACCACGACCGCGAGCACGACGAGCCCCGCATCGGACAGTCGCCGCCAGATCGCCGACGTCGCCATCGCGAAGCCCATCAGATGCAGCACGAACCACGAGCCCCACGAGAACCAGCTCGGCGTCATCGCCGTCAGCAGGTAGCCGAGCGCGAGCAACACGAGACCGCGACGCACGAGCACGCCGTCGACACCCTGCGGTCGCGAGCGCACGAGCAGCGCAGTGCCGACCCCGGCGAGCGTGATGAACATCGGCGCCGCGCCGCCGCCGAGCGCGTTGAAGGCGACGAGCGGCCACGCGGCTGCGAGCGCACCGCCGCGCGCCACGCCCTGCCACAGCCACACGCCCATGTGCTGCTCGATCATCAAGAACACCGCGATCCCACGCAGTGCATCGAGGCCGCACATGCGCGAGGTCGCAGCGGTCGCCACCGCGCGTGAGAGTACCTCAGGATCGGCTGGTCGCCCGCGCCGGCTCGCGTCATGATGTCGGGCCCGGCGATGGAGCACGTGGACGAGCCGCACACGATCTTCCACGTCGACATGGACGCGTTCTTCGCGTCGGTCGAGATCCGCGACGATCCTTCGTTGCGCGGCAAGCCGGTGCTCGTCGGTGGTGTCGCGCGACGCGGCGTGGTCGCGGCCGCGAGCTACGAAGCGCGAAAGTTCGGCTGTCGATCCGCGCAGCCGATGGGCGTCGCGCTGCGCCTGTGCCCGCACGCCGTCGTGCTGCCCGGTCGGCACGACGCGTACGCCGAGGCGTCGGATCGGGCGTTCGAGGTGTTCGATCAGTTCTCACCCGTCGTCGAAGGCCTGTCGATCGACGAGGCGTTCCTCGACATGACGGGGACTTTGCGTCTGCTCGGAGCGCCGCGCGTCGCGGCCGAGAAGCTGCGCGCGGCGGTGTTCGATGCGACGCGCGGGCTGACGTGCACGGTCGGCATCTCGGCAGTGAAGTTCCTCGCGAAGATTGCGAGCGGGCACAACAAGCCCGACGGTCTCACCGAGGTCCCACGCGGTGGCGAGCGCGAATTCCTGCGTCCGCTGGCGATCGAAGAGCTGTGGGGCGTCGGCCCGAAGAGCGCCGAGCGCCTGCGCGCGCACGGCATCGCGACCATCGGTGACATCGAGCAGCTCCCGCAGGCGTCGCTCGAGCTGTGGTTCGGCAAGAGCGGCACGCATCTGTTCGAGCTCGCGCACGCGCTCGATCGCCGCGAGGTGCTGCCGTCGCGCGACCGCAAGCAGATCAGCCACGAGGACACGTACATGGTCGACGTCGTCGGCACGGCGGCGATCCGCAAGAAGCTGCTCTCACAGGCGACGCGGGTCGCCGACCGGCTCGTCGCGAAGCAGGTCGTCGCGCGGCGCGTGCAGCTGAAGATCCGCGACACGGATTTCCGTACCGAATCGCGACAGTGCACGTTGCGACCGGCGAGCGACGAGGCGAAGGTGATCTATCGCGCCGCGTGCGAGCTGCTCGATGCGGTCGACGTCGAGGGCCGCAGCTTTCGTCTGACCGGTATCGGTGTAGGCGATCTGATTCCGCGCGCGGTGATCAGCGCGCAGCTCGAGCTGTTGCCGCCCGAACCCAATGCCCGCGGCGTGCACGAAACCGCGAGCCTGCAAAACGTGCTGTCCGCGGTGCGCAGTCGCTACGGGCACAAGGCGCTCTTTCCCGCCGATGCTTCCAGTGACGTGCGGCCGGGCTCGGCGGGGGGTTTGTCCGACACGCGCGACGACGAGTGAGATTTCGGCTAGCCTGCTGGCATGGTTGGCATTCGATGTAGTTCGATGGTTGCGGGGATGATCGCCGTGCTGGTGGCCCATGTGCCGCGCGAGGCGGACGCATGCGGTGGCACGTTCTGCGACGGCGGTGCCGGCAATCCGATGTCGATGCCGGTGGACCAGACCGGCGAGAACATTTTCTTCGTGATCGCCGACGGCGAAGTCGAAGCGCACATCCAGATCCAGTACGACGGCTCGACCGAGGCGATGCGGTTCGCATGGATCGTGCCGGTGATGGCGACGCCGTCGTTCGAGGTCGGCGCGCAGCAGCTCTTCATCAACCTCGGCAACGCGACGGTGCCGAGCTACGGATGGGTCGGCATGAACGAGTCGTGCGGTGGCGGCTTCGACGACGGCGGCGGTAGCTGCAGCATGTCCTCGGGCGCTTCCTCCGCTGATCCGAGTGGCGCCGACGACAGTGGTGGTGACGACGGCGCGACGAGCGGGGGCGGCACGACGGTCGTGCTGCAGGACACCGTCGGCGCGTTCGATGCCGTCGTGCTCGAGGCGACTACGGCCGCCGATCTGATGACGTGGCTCGCGGACAACGGCTACTACGCGGACCCCGTCGCCGAGCCGATCCTGCAGGAGTACATCGACGAAGGGGCGCAGTTCGCCGCGTTCCGGCTGTCCCAGAGCGCGGGGATCAGCGAGCTGCATCCGATCGTGATCCGCTATGCGGGCGACGAGCCCTGCATCCCGATCCGCCTGACGCGCATCGCCGCGAAGGAGGACATGGACATCCGCGCATTCTTCCTCGGTAACGCGCGCGTCGTGCCGACGAATTACCGGCACGTCGAGCTCAACCCCGTGAAGCTCGACTGGTTCGGCCTCGGCGCGAACTACAAGGAGGTCGTCACGCTCGCGGTCGACGAGGTGATGGCGGATGGCCAGGCCTTCGTCACCGAGTACGCGGGATCGTCGGCGATCGTTCCGCCCGACGGCCTGTTCTCCGAGGCGTGGAGCGCAGCAGCGTTCGCCGCGATCGCACCGGCGGAGGTGGTGACCGAGCTGCAGGCCCAGGGACTGATGGGCTCCTGCGACGCGACGACTTGCGAATTCGTACATCCACTCGTCAGAGGATTGCTGGTCGGATTCCTGCCGCCACCCGACGGCGTCAGCGAAGGCGAGTTCTGGGGCGACACGTCGGCGTTCGAGGACCAGATCGATCTCGAGTCGTGGGATGCGGCGGCATTCTCCGCAGCGGTACAGGAGCGCATCGTCGATCCCGGTGCGCACGCCACCATGCTGCTCGAGAGCTACCCGGTGCTCACCCGCCTGTACACGACGATGTCACCGCAAGAGATGACCGCGGATCCGACGTTCCATGCGAACGCGGAGGTCGCCGACGTCGACAACACCTCGCGCATCGCGACGCTGTTCCGACCTTGCAGCGGTCTCCCGGGGATGCAGGGGATCGGGATCGGTGAGGACCTGCGGGTCGGCTTCTCGAACGTGTGGCCCGACATCGCGCCGGAGCAGATGCCGTGGGCGATGCGCATCGAGACGGTGCCGCTGACGGGCGCGCCGATGGTGCTCGTCGACAACGAGATGCTGGTCGACATGCTCGTCGACGCCTGGAATACGAGCATGATCGATCGCGGGCCACTCGCATCGTGCCACGACGACGACGACGACGGTGGCGACGAGAGCGGCGGCTCGGGCGGCTCGGGCGGCTCGGGCGGCTCGGGCGGCTCGGGCGGGTTCGACGACGGGACGCCGGGTGGCTGCGGCTGCGCGACCGACGATCGCGGATCGCTCGCGTTCGCGATGCTCGGGCTGATCACAGGCGTCTGTTCGCGTCGGCGTCGGCGCTGAGGCGAATCCACGTTCACCTCCCTCGCATTGCGGCTCATCCGCGACGGCAAGCCGTGCAAGGACAATCGCGAACTATGGTTCTGGCGTGGCGAAGGTAGCGAAGAACAAAAGCCGCGATGCACCGAGCTCCGCCTCTCGAGAATCAAAGTGGTGGGAAGAACGGCTCGACCGCCTGCCGTGCAGCCGCGGGCGCGATCGCTGCGGCCGCCTCGAGTTCCGCGACGATGTGACTCATTCGGACTGCGCGAACAAACTGTCGCCCCACGTCCGCGAAACTTGCACGTACGACGACACCAATCTGCGCGCCACTCGAATTGAAGACCCCGCTGCCGCTCATCCCGTAGGTGGCGGACGCCTCGACGATCAGTTCCGCATGAGCGACGTACGGCAGAGACCCCTCGATGTCCCCCGCTGCCTCGAGAACTGCGATCGCCGCCTCGGCTTCCTCATCGCTCAGCACCGTGCCTGCGCTGGCGTGCAGCAGTCGTCCTGCTGGGTTGCCGGGGCGCTCTGGATAGCCGACGAGGATGACCTCCTCGTCGGGGATCGCTTCGGACCAGCTCGGAGCCGCACCCGTCAAGCCGTCGGGGTCGAACAACGGCGGCAGGGTCGGCTGTACGGGGCCCGGGATAGTTTCGACGCTTCCCGGCCATGGCTCGAAAAGTTGGCCGTCAACGACGTAGACCGCGAAGTCCCGCCCGGGAGGTACCGATGAGTTGCGCACCTCGTCCATCGTGATCGCGGGGTGAAACAGGGGGAAATGGGCTGACCACTGCGCGCTCGACGGGCCGCCACCCATTTGGCTCATGCGGATCCTCGTCTGACCTTTAGACGCTGTCGGATCGAGCAGCGCCGCCGGGCACTCGCCACCAAATACGCCGTTGTCATTCAGATCGGAGAAATAGGCGTCGCACGGCGACATCACATGGCCGGCCGTGGTGAGCACGGCCGCACCGTATTCCGTCGAACTCGACCAGACGCTTGCACTGCCGAACGAATCAGCATCGACTCGCACCGCGCGTCCGTAAACCGCGCGGACCCAGGGGTGGCAGGACTGGCCATTGGATCGTGACGCTGCGGCCGAGATGGTGGCGGCGCTCACCCGGACATGCGTCTTGTTGTCTGCGACTACGACATCGTCACCGCGACAACGGGCACAGCGCCGACAGGCGGCGCGACTGGACCGATCGCGCGACGACTCAGCGGAACAGGTTGGCGCGATAGAACCGCAGCTCCGCGATCGACTCGCGGATGTCGTCCATCGCGCGATGGCTGTCCGACTTCGCCGGCGCCTCGAGCTTGGGGTACCAGCGCCGCGCGAGCTCCTTGATCGTGCTCACGTCGACGAGTCGGTAGTGCAGGTGCGCGTCGAGCTTCGGCATGTACCGCCCGAGAAAGCGCCGGTCCTGCCAGATCGTGTTGCCGCACAAGGGAGCAGTGCGTGCGGCGCAGTGCGCAGCGATGAAGTCGAGCGTGAGCGACTCGGCTTGCTCGAGCGAGATCGTCGATGCCTTCACCTGCGCCGTGAGCCCGCTTTGGCCATGGTGCTTCGTGCACCACTCATCCATCGCGTCGAGCACCGCGTCCTCGTGATGGATCACGAGCTCGGGCCCCTCGGCGACGATGTTCAGCTCGGCGTCGGTCACGAGCGTCGCGATCTCGAGGATCGTGCACTGCTCGGGGTCGAGCCCAGACATCTCGAGGTCCATCCATACGAGGGGTGCGTTCACGTGGACACCAGGTGTACTCGATTTCGCGGCGCATAGGGTCCGGTTGCCCCCGTGGAAACACTCGAATCCGCAGGTAGATCGGTTGGTCACACCTGGTCCATGATGGGATGGGAGTACTCATGATCCGCACGACCGCGACGACGATGGTTGCTCGGCGGCACGACGGCGCACCGCATCGATCCCGACACGTACGCGATCGAGACGGTCGGCGGGCTGAACAGTCCGTACACGTACTCGGACATGTCCGGCGGGCAGCTCAGCAACGTGACGTGCAATCCGCCCGCGGGCTGATCACGCGAAGCCCGGTGGATCTCCGGCCGCGAGCCGGTCGACCCACCCGAGCAACGTCGGGATGCGGTGCGGCCCGTGCATCGAGACGACCCGGCGCGCAGCCTCGTCGACGTCGATGCCGATCGCCGTCACCCACAGCGGCGTGCGACTGGTGCCGCGGGTGATCGGTGTCGCGAAGTCGGCATCGCGAAACGGCGACTTGGCGATGCCGATCACCGGCCATTTTCCGCCGAGGTGCTCGTGTAGTCGAGCACCGAGGCCGGGCGTACCCGCGGCGTCGAGGTGGACGTAGCCGTCGATGACCAGTACGTCGATCGTCGCGACGATCTTCGGCACGACCGCGAGGATGCACGGCAGCTCGCGCTCGAAGAACCGCCCCGGCACGTACGGCTCGACCTTCGCGAGCGGCACGACGTGGGTCTCGAACGGCGCTGCGTCCGTCCAGCGCTCGGCGATGATGCACGCCGCCGTCGCGCCGGGCTCACCATAGTCGACGTCGACGATCGCGATCGGCATCCGATCCCCTTACAACAACCCGAGCTCGCGCGCCCGCAGTGCCGCGCGCGTGCGATCGTTGACGTCGAGCTTGCCGAAGATGCTCGTCAGATGGTTCTTCACGGTGCCCTCGGCGATGTGCAGGCCGGTCGCGATTTCTTTGTTGCTCGCACCACGGGCGAGCAGCCGCAGCACCTCGATCTCGCGGCGCGACAAGCCGGAGGTGTCGGCCGGCGTATCGCCGAGGCGCCTCGCCATGCGGGCAAACTCGCTGACGACCTTGTGCGTGACCGCAGAGGCGAGGCGGCCGCGCCCCTGGGCGGCCTCGCGGATCGCGTCCACGATCTCCTCGGCGGTCGCATCCTTGAGCAAAAATGCGAGCGCGCCCTCGCGCAGCGCCTCGAACACGAGCTGATCGTCGTCGAACGTGGTCAACACCACGACGCGGACCTCACTGCCCGCCTCGCGCAGGCGCTTGATCGTCTGCACGCCGTCGAGCTCGGGCATGCGCAGATCGAGCAGCACGACGTCGGGCTGCAGCAACGAGACCTGACGCAGACACTCGAGCCCGTTGCCGGCCTGCCCGACGATCTCCAGGTTGGGGTCGCTCGCGAGCAAGCTGCACAGGCCCTGGCGGAACAGCACCTGATCGTCGACGACGAGGACCCGCAGCGTCATTGCGCCTCGACCTCGACGTGCAGACAGAATCCGCGGCCCGGCACCGATGACACCTCGAGGCGTCCGCCGACGTTCGCGAGGCGATCCGCGATGCCGCGCAGGCCGAAGCCGTGGCGAACCGCGGCGGCGCCGACTCCGTCGTCCTCGACGTCGAGACTGACGCGCGTCGGCGTGTACTCGAGCTGCACGCGAACCGCTCGTGCGCGCGCATGCTTGACGATGTTGGTCATCGCCTCTTGCAGCGCGCGATAGATCGCGAACTCCTTCGCCGGCGCCAGCGCGCGCTCCTCACCGAGCACGACGATGTCGTGGGCCAGCACCGCTGCGGGTAGCCGGGCGAGCAGCACCCGAATGCGCTGTCCGAGCATGTCGCCGCCGGGTCGCTGCCGGAGCAACGACACCGCGTCGCGCAGATCGTGCATCGCCTGCCGCGTCGAGAGCCCGACCTGATCGATCGCCTGGACGAGCTCCGTATCGCCGTCGCCCACCAGCCGCCGCGCGAGCTGGGTGTGCACGTGCGCGGTGGCGAGTGAGTGCCCGAGGTTGTCGTGGAGCTCATGGGCAATGCGGGTCCGCTCCTGCGCCGCAGCGAGGGCCTCGTTGGTGCCGAGGTCGTGGCGCAGCATGTCGTGGGCCGCGTGGAGCTGCTGAGCCAGCGACTCGGCGCGCGTCCGCGAGGCCAACGAGCTCCGCATCAGCGCGCCGAGCACGAACGTGTTCACGGTCGCGAACAACAGATCGCGGGCGTGCATCTCGTAGCCGGGCGCTCGGTCGCCACCGAGCAGGATGAGCCCGATCGCGGTCGCGATCCACATGCCGATAGTTGCGGCCACGGCCCCGCGCAGGGAAAAACGCATCGCGAACCCGGCCACGAGCAAGATGAACGCGCCGGGCGATGCCCATCCGAACACCGCGATCTGGCCAACCGCGATCGCGCCCGCGAGGACGAACCAGCCTGCGCGCGACGAACCCCTGATCAATGCGATCGACCACACGACATCGAGACCGGTGAGCAACCAGCGGAAGCTCTCGTCGCTCCACAGCGCCATCATCAGGTTCGACGCGACGATGGCCATGCCCGCGAGCCGGGCCCAGAACCGCATCTGCTTGCGCAGCACGGCGTCGAAGGCCTGCCGCTCGTTCGTCCGCAGCGTCACAGCGGATGAGTCTAACGGTGTCGCCGGGCACTGCCATAGGCCGAAGGTCATGCCTGAGGTGACCCATCCCACCACAATCGTGACCTCGGCTTCGGTCGACGATCCGGTGGTCGTGTCGTAGACCGCTCGCTGAGCATGAGCCCGCTTTTCTCATCGATCGTGATTGTGTCGCTGTCGTGGGCAGCACCGGCCACGGCCCAAGCACTCGAACCGCTGTCGCGTTACCTCGACGCCGGGCGCCGCAGCTCGGCTGAGGCTCGCGAGGGTGCGGCAGACGTGGCGATGCGCACGGCCGAGACCCGGGCTGCACGCGCGGGCTTGTTGCCTTCGGTCGAGGCCTCGGCCGCCTACACGCGCAATCAGTACGACATCGTCGCGCGCATTCCCAACCAGGCTGGCGGCTTCGACGAGGCCAAGTTCACCCCACGCAATCAGCTCGAGGCCTCGGTCACGCTCACGGTCCCGCTGCTCGACGTGGGCGCGATCCGGCGCGCACAATCGGCGCGCGCAACTCAGCTCGCGGCGGGCAGTGATCGCGCGGCGGCTGCGATCGACCTCGACGATCGCGTGGTCGCGAGCTACACGAACCTCATCGCCTACGAGGCGCTGTCGCGATCGTCGGCGCGCGCGCTCGAGACCGCGAGCGCCAACCTCGAGGTGGTACGTGCCCGCGAGTCCGGCGGGCTCGCGTCCGACCTCGACGTTCGTCGCGCGATGGCCCAGGTCGCATCGGCGGAGCAGGCCCTCGCCGACGCCGCGCTGCGCAAGCGATCGGCCGCGCGCGAGCTCGAGGCGATCACCGGCATCGCGGCGGTCGATCCGATCCCTGCTCCCGAGGCCGATCTGCGGACCGAGGCCGAGCTCACGTCGTGGATCGACGGTGTCGACGACGCCGACGAGGTGGTGTCGGCCCGCGCCCAGGTGCGCGCCGCCGAGGCGACGGTGCGCGAGCGTCGATCCGCGTTCATCCCGTTGCTGTCGGCGCGCGCGACCGAGCGACTGACCAACGCCGCCGGCTTCGGCGAGCCCGCGCAGTGGGCGGTGGGCGTGACGTTGGCCGCGCGGTTCGACGTGCAGTCGATCTACAGGGCCCAGGCCGGGCGCGCCGCCGCGAAAGCTAGCGAGGCGCGCTACGACCTCGCAAAGCGGAGCAAGCGGCTCGAGATCGAGAACGCCCACGATCGGGTCGGATCACTGCGCGTGCGGGCGAAGGCCGCGCGCGCCGAAGCCGACGCCAGCGAGGCCGCGCTCGCGGTGGCGCGTGCTCGCTACGACGGCGGCACCGCGACGCAGCTCGAGGTGGTGCAGGCGCTGCGCGATGCGTTCGTCGCCGAGGCCACCCGCATCCAGGCCGCGAGCGAGCTCTCGTATGCGCGCGCGCAGCTGCGCCTCGCCGCCGGTCGCCCCGTCGAGGATCCGCGATGACCTCCGTACCGCAGCGAAAGCGTCGAGCGTGGTTCGGCTACCGCGCGCGCGCGATGGCGTCGCTCGGCGTCGAGATGATGATCTACGACAAGCCCAAGCTCGCGGGCACGCTGGTCGGCGTCGTGTTCGCGGTGGTGTTGTCGCTGCAGCAGCTCAGCATCCTCTTCGGTCTGCTCGACAAGAACACGATGTTCGTCGACCACGCCGGCGCCGACATCTGGATCGCGCCCGCAGGGACCGAGCTCTTGCAGGCCGGCGCGGCGCTGTCGGACGCGGTGCTGATGCGGGCGCGCACCACCGACGGCGTCGAGATCGCCGAGCCCCTGATATTCTCGGGCGCGGTCATCAAGACCCCTGCGGGTGCGTCCGAGCCGGTGTCGCTCATCGGGACCCTGCAGCCTGCACTGCTCGGCGGACCGTGGGCGATGGTGGCCGGTGGCGCGAGCTCGCTGATGCAGCCCGACACCGTCATCTTCGAGGACGCCGAGCGCGACAAGCTCGGCAGTCTCAATGTCGGCAGCCGCCGCGAGCTCAACGGACGGCTCGTCACGGTCGGTGGCTTCACGTGGGGGCTGCTGCCGTTCGGCCCGCCGTATGCGTTCGGCGACATCGAGCTCGTGCGCGAGCTCGTCGGTGCGCCCGCCGACGAGCACACGTTCGTGTTGGTGCGCGTGCGCGAGGGCGCCGATGCCGACGAGGTCGCGGCGCGGCTGGCCCAGGCGCTACCGGAGGTCGCGGTCATGACCACGGGGAAGTTCCACGACTCGATCGTCGACCGGCTCATCGCCGATCAGCTCGGCGTGTCGTTCGGCACGTCGACCGCGTTCGGATTGCTGGTGGGCTTCGCGATCGTGGCGCTGTCGATGTTCTCGTCGGTGCTCGATCACATCCGCGAGTTCGGCACGCTCAAGGCGATCGGCTGCACCAACTTCGACCTCACCAAGCTGCTGCTCGCGCAGTCGATCGGCTACGCGGTACTCGGATCGCTCATCGGCATGGCGCTGGTGATCGGGATGTCCGAGGGCATCCGCAGCCCGCAGCTCGTGCCGATCATCGTGCCGCAGCTGTACCTCATCGCGCCGGCGACGATGGTCGTGCTGTGCATGATCGCGTCGAGCCTCGCGTTGCTACGCGTGCGAAGCCTCGAGCCGGGGATGGTGTTCCGATGACCGCCGAGCTCGCCGTGGATGCCCGCGGCATCTCCAAGACGTTCGGCAGCGGAGCGCTCGCGTTCACCGCTCTCGATGCGGTCGACTTCGTCGTGCAGCGCGGTGAGTTCGTGATGCTCGCGGGTCCGTCGGGCAGCGGCAAGACGACGCTGCTGTCGATCCTCGGCTGCGTGCTGACCAGCACCGCGGGCGAGCTGTCGCTGTTCGGCGAGCGCGTGAGCGGCGTACCCGAGCGCAAGCTTCCGGCGGTGCGCATGGCGAAGATCGGCTTCATCTTCCAGGGTCACAACCTGCTTCCTGCTCTCACTGCGCGCGACAACGTCGCGCTGGTGCTGAAGATGAAGGGGTGGAGTGTGCGCTCGGCGGACGCCGAGGCCGAGCGCTTGCTCGCGCGGGTGTCGCTGGACGACAAGCTGCACTCGCGGCCGTCGGAGCTGTCGGGTGGTCAGCGTCAACGCGTCGCGATCGCGAGGGCGCTCGCCGGTGATCCGCCGCTGGTGCTCGCCGACGAACCCACGGCGGCGCTCGACGCCGCGAGCGGACTGCAGGCCACCGAGCTGCTGCGCAACGTCTGTCGCGAGCGCGGCGACTCGGTGGTGGTCGTCACGCACGACAATCGCATCTTCCATCTCGCCGATCGCATCGTGCACATCGACGACGGTCACATCGTGCAAGAGCAACGAGGAACACCATGAGTCGCCGCCGTTTTCGTTGGTTCACCCTCGTCGTCACGCCTGCGGTGACGATCGGTCTGGTCGCGGTCGTCGCCCGGGCCTACGTCGCCCCTTCGCCGACCGAACCGCGCCCCGCAGACGTCGAGGTTGCCGACCGCGAGCTCGTGCCCGAACGCGGCAACGACGAACGCGCGGGCGTTCCCGTGGGCGACTACGTCGGCGGCAACGGCGTCGTCGAGCCGCGCGGTCGCGAGGTCGAGGTCGCCGGCGATGTCGGCGGTCGCATCGTGCGAATTACCGCCGAGGAGGGCCAGTTCGTCGAAGCGGGGACTCGGCTCGTCGAGCTCGAGCATGCGGTCGAGCAGGCCGCGCTCGCGGCAGCCGAGGCCGACGTGCTCGCGCTCGAGGCCGAGCTGTCGCGCACGTTGCACGGCAATCGCCGCGAGGATGTGCGGGCTGCGAACGCGGAGGCGGAGTCGGCCCGCGCGCGCGCCGAGCTCTCGGCCGGCGTGCTGACGCGGCTCGAGAGCGTGATCGCGAAAGGTGGTGCCACCGTCGACGAGCTCGAGCGCGCACGCAAGCAATCCGACGTCGACGCCGCGACCGCGCGGCAGACCGAAGCTCGGCGCGACGCGAGCGTGAAGGGCTCTCGACGCGAAGATGTCCAGGCCGCGCGTGCGCGACTCGCCGCTGCGCAGGCCCGGCGCGACGAGGCGGCCGCGCGCCTCGCCAACCGCTTCGTGGTCGCGCCGACTTCGGGCGAGCTGCTGCAGAGCAAGTTCCGCGCGGGCGAGTACTACCAAGCCGGCGGTGCCGAGCCGCTGGTCGTGATGGGCGATACGCGGGTGCTGCACATCCGTGTGGATGTCGACGAACGCGACATCGCTCGCGTGCGCACGGGCGCCACCGCGATCGTGCGGGTGCCGGCATTGCCCGGTCGCGATCTCGCCGGCAAGGTGGTGGAGATCGGTCGTCGCATGGGTCGCAAGAACATCCGCACCGATGACCCGGTCGAGCGCAACGACACGAAGATCCTCGAGGTGGTGGTCGCGCTGAACGACGCCGAGGCGCTGGTCGTCGGGCAGCGCGGGATGGTCTACATCGCCGCGGGAGCACCACACTAGCTCGATGGCCCGAGCACCTTCGCGATCGTCCGCAGCGCCCACGCGCTGTGATCGCTGCCGTCGGGATCCGTCCGTGGCGCGATCACCCGGACGACGACGTGCCCCTGCGGATCGTGCGGCTCGGGCTCGCGCTTGCGCAGCGCAACGGTCACTCGACCGACGCACGCATCACAGCGCGGCACGAGCCCCTGTTGTCGCGAGTACGCGCGGGTGATGTCGGCGTGCGCGACCTCGACGTCGTCGGTGAGCTCGAGCGGATACCCGGACGGATCGAGCTCGGCAAGCCGCACCATCTGATACGCGAGGCCGTGCAGCAAGAACGTCGCGTTCTGCAGCACCTTGCCGTCGCGCGGCAGACCGTCGAGCTCGATGTCGGGGCTGCCGAAGCGCCGCATGCCTCGCGTGCTGAGGCGCAACCACGGCTCGCCGTGCTTGCTGTCGGGGAACGGCACGATCGCGACTTGATCGGCGATGTTGCCGAGGCCGGCCTGCAAGCGGCGCTTGGTGAACGCATCGACGCCGAGCGTCTCGCCGGTGTCGGGGTCGTGGATCAGCGCCCCGCGATCGGCGGCGAGCAGGCGCACGAGCGTCTGCAACAGCCGCAGCCCACGGATCGCTCGCTCGTTGCGGTAGTCGCCGCGCACGAGGATCGCGCTGGTGCGCCCCGGCAGCGACGCGAGCTCGGCGGGCGACAGCTCGCGCACGAGCACCGGATCCGCGAGCACGGCCGGCGTCACGATCGCCTTGGTGCCCTTCGCGTCGAGCGCCTCGATGTGCATACCGAGCAGATCGTGCATCGCACCGCTGCCAGCGAGCCGTGCATCGTTCGGGCCCGCCGCGAGCGGATCCATGCCGATGTACTGCACGAGCACCTCGACCTCGGGCTCTTCCGCGTTCTTGCCGAGCTCGCGACGCACGAGCGCGACCAGATCTTCGCGCGTCGGCCCAGCCGCGCTATCGCTCGGCAGCAGCAACACGTAGGCGAGGCTCGTGCGATCGGCGAACGTGACGCTCTCGGCCGGCGGCGACGCGTCGGCCGGCGCGGGTGCGGGCGTCGCGACGACCGACGGCGCCGGACCGGTCGTGTCGTTCTCGGGCTTCGGCGAGCACGCAAACGCGAGCACCATCACCACTGCCGCGGATCGCATCACGACCCGGTGCTCCGCGCGAGCAGATCGGCGACGAGCGACGGCTCGACGTTGCCGCCCGACAAGATCACGCCGACACGACGCGGTGCGTTCGGGATCTTGCGGCACAGCGCGGCCGCGAGCGCAGCGGCACCGGACGGCTCGACGAGCACCTTGCCGTGCACGAGCAAGCCGACGAGCGCGCTCGCGATCTCCTCGTCGTCGACGAGCAGACAGCCACGCAGATGCTGCTGCGCGATCGCGAGGTTCAGCTCGCCGACCTGCACCGGCTTGAGCCCGTCCGCGAGCGTCGGACCGGGCTCGACGACGACGCGCCGCCCTGCCGCGATGCTCTTCGCCATCGCGTCGCAGCCGACGGGCTCGACGCTGTACACCGCCGTCGGCCCACCCGCACACACGAGGCACGCGCCCGCGACGAGACCACCGCCGCCGGTCGGCACGACGATCGCGTCGAGCGTCTCACCGGTCTGCGCGCGCACGTCGTCGACCAGCTCGAGCGTCGCGGTGCCCTGCCCCGCGATCACATGCTCGTCGTCGAACGGCGGCAGCACGACACCGCCGGTCCGAGCCTCGATCTCGAGCGCCGCAGTCTTGCGATCCGCGGAGGTCGTGCCCGCAAGCACGATCTCGGCGCCGAGCGCTCGCACGGCCGCAGCCTTCACCTTCGGAGCGTCGACCGGCATCGCGATCGTTGCACGCACACCGAAGTGCTTCGCCGCGAGCGCGACCGCCTGCGCGTGATTTCCCGAGCTGTAGGTGATGAGCCCGCGCGCCCGGGCAGACGGGTCGAGCCGTCCCGCGGCATGCAACGCGCCGCGGGCCTTGAATGCACCGATGCGCTGGAGGTTCTCGGCCTTGAGCCACAGCTCGCAGCCGGCGATCGCATCGAGCGCGGGCACGCGCAGCACCGGCGTGCGCACCACCAGGCCCGAGAGCCGCGTCGCGGCAGCACGAACGAACGATGCGTCCATCGCCCGATAGGCTACCATCGCTGGCGCGATTGGATTCGCCGCGGACCACGCCTGGGCAGCCCGAGCCCCCGACGACGCGCTCCCTGCGTGATCGTCTGACGTCGCCGTTGCTGTGGGCGCTGCTCGTCGCGATCGCGGTGATCGGCATCGACATCGGCACCGTCACGCAGGCGGGCGCGTGGGATCCGTGGGAGACGCACTATGGCGAGGTCGCGCGGCAGATCCTCGTGCGCAGCGATCCGATGGATCTGTGGTGGCAGCCGGGCAACGCGGGGCCCGATGCCGAGTCGGAGAAGAGCTTCGCGAGCAAGCCGGTGCTCTCGTTCTGGCTGATGGCCGTATCGATGAAGGTATTCGGCCTCGGCACGCAGGCCGACCCGGCCGAGCTCGTGCGCTCGCCGTTCGCCGAGATCGCACTGCGCCTGCCGAGCATGCTCGCCGGCTGGGGCGCGGCGCTCGTGCTCGGTGCGACGGCGTGGCGACTCGCGACGCCGCGCGCCGGAGTGCTCGCGGGGGCGATCGTCGCGACCATGCCGCAGTACGCGATCGTCACCCGCCAAGCGTTGACCGACATGATCTTCGTCGCGCCGGTCGTCGCGGCCGCGTGCTGCTGGGCGCTCGCGTGGCTGCAGCCCGATCGCGAGCTGAAGACCAAGGGCACCCGCTGGCGGAAGGTCCCGATCGATCGCGCGTACTTCGTGTTCCTCGCGGTGCTCGCCATCGGCGTGATCGTGCCGCTCGCGGTGATCCACCAGCACGCGTTCGATCCGCTGACCTGGAAGTACTTCGGCAAGATCACGCGCCGCGCCGACGGCCTGCGCGACATCCAGAAGCACATGGCGATCTACTGGGTGCTGCTCGCGCTGGTCGTGGTCCGCAGCCTGCGCTGGCGCACGCGCAGCCAGGCGCTGATGGGCATCCTCTACATCTGCGCCGGCCTGTCGCTGATGGCGAAGGGCTTCATCGGCCCCGGCATCATCGGCGTGATCGTGCTCGTGCATCTCACGGCGAGTGGCCGTTGGGAGCTGCTGCGTCGCTGCGGCTTGCCGATCGGCATCTTGCTGTTCGTGCTCGCGTGCTTTCCGTGGCACCACGCGATGGCGCTGTACCGCGGCGAGCGCTGGGTCAGCGAGCTCATCATCGACAACAACCTGCGGCGCTTCGCGACCGGCGAGCAGAAGCAGGCCGTCGGCGGCTTCGCGTACTACCTCGAGACGCTCGGCATCGCAGCGCTGCCGTGGTCGGCGATCGTGCCGGTCGCGGCGGTGTTCGGGGTGCGCTCGTTCACGCGACCGAGCGAGGATCGCGGCGTCGAGCTGCAGCGCTTCGCGACACTGTGGCTCGTCGTCGCGTTGTTCGCGATCAGCTACAGCACGACCAAGTACTACCACTACATCTTGCCGTGCCTGCCGCCCGCGGCGCTCGTCACCGCGCTGTGGCTCGATCGCGCCGCCGACACGCGCGAGCGCACGACGGTCGTGTGGGCCACGGTCGCGCTCGCGCTGGCGATCCTCGTCGTGGTGCTGCGCGACGCGATCCACTCCCCGAGCTGGCTCGCGCACCTCACGACGTATCTCTACACCGGCATGTGGACCGAGGGTGCGCCGGGCGTCTCGGTGCTCGTCGCGACGTGTGCCCCGTTCGCGATCGCCGTCGTCGCGTGGCCGTTCGTCGATCGCCGCTGGTGCATCGCGGGCTTCCTCGTCGCCGCGCTGCTCACCCGCGGCTGGATCATCTCGCGCTACATCCCCGGCGCGTCCGAGAGCTGGTCGCAGCGCTCGGCGATGCGGATGTACTTCGACGAACGCGCGCCGAACGATCGCCTCGTGAGCTGGTGGTTCTACTACCGCGGCGAGACCTTCTTCGCGAAGGGCAACCTGTGGGTGATGAAAGATCCCGATCGCAGCTCGGTATCGGAGCTCGTCGAGTCGTGCCGCGGTCAGGGCATCTCGCTTTGGTTCATCACGACGGTGCAGCACGCGAACCGTCTCGCGACGCACCTACCGAACGACGTGCGTCACAACGTCGAGCCGATGTACGAGAACTTCCACTACGCGCTTTTGCGCGTCGAAGTTCCTTAACGCGAAAACGGCTTCGCGTGGACCCACGCCGACTGCTGGAACCACAGCTCGACGAGGTGCTTCTTCGAGCCACCCGCATCGCGATCCGCGAAGCGCAGCATCGCCGGCGCCCACACGTAGCCGCACTCCGCGGAGTGGCCGTTGCACGACAGCGCGCCGCTCTCGGGCGCGACGAGCGAGCGCCCGACGATGCCGCCGTCGAGCCCGACCGCACCTTCGAACCACTGTGACTCCGCCTCGCCGACCACCAGCGTCGCGGTGACCTTCTCGCCGATGAACGCGACGACGAGCTGCGGTCGATCCGCACCGGTCGCCGACTCGTCGGTGTAGCGGCCCGCATGCTGTCGCGCGGCCGACTTCGCGACGACGCTCGCAAGCGCGCTCGACGAGCTCTCGAGCGCCTTGGTGCGGACCTCGAGCGCGGCCTGGATCTTCTTGATGGGCCCCGCCGAGCGGAACACCGCCGCGTTGTCGAGCGCGAGCTGCTGCTGCGCGAGCTCGACGACCGCCGCATCGAGCTGCTTCCCATACGCCTTCGCGAGCTTCACGGTCGCCGGCTCCTGCGCGAGGCGGGCGACATCGCGGATCCGCTGCGTGTGGGTCTCGAGCACCGCCGTCTCGAACCGCGTGAGCGCGAGCTTCGCGTCGAGCCACGCGTTCTTCACGTTCTCGTCGAGCGGCGCGGGATCCGGCGTGACGGGTGCGCCGGCCGCCGTGTTCGCGATGCGCATCGGATCGCACGCGTCGCACAGCGCCGGGGTCGGCGAGCTCCACCGCGGATCCAACGCGACATCGAACAGCCGCGCGCTCTGCCGCGCGTAGCCGAGGATCCGCTCGCGCTCCTTGGTGACCGCCGCCAGCGACGAGCCCGAGGTCACGCCCCAGACCTTGCCGCCGACGCTCCACTCGATTTTCCACCGCGTGCACCCGTGCGTCGGCTCGAACCGCAGCGCCGAGCGTGTGCCATCGCAGCGCTCGATCGCAATCGGCGACGCACTCGACACGAGGCCCGTATCAGGCGTCGCCGCTCCGTCTTCGCCGGGCCACACGAGCTCGCGCGGCTCGCTGGCCGCGAGCACACAGAGAAGGACGGTGGAAAGCGCGGACAAGGTACCCATCATGGTGGGGAGATCCGAACCCGCCGCGCAAGGATGCGCATCACATCCCGGCCTTCGGGCCCGCGGGAACCCTCACCCCCCGCGCGACGAGCCGAGCGCGGCGGCCGGCAGCGCGGACACGAGCGCCAAGAGGTCGGGCGTCCGCGCCACACACGACACCGCCGCCTTGAACGCCGCCTTCTGCGTGCTCTCGAGATGCTTGGTCGCGAGCTTCGGCGACAGGCCGCGCCGCCGCCCATCGAGCGCGAGCGCGAAGCAGGCCTCGGGCAACGACAGGCCCGCGCGCAGCGACCGGAGATCGACGCCGCACCCGCCACCGCAGCACTTGTTCTCGTAGACGTAGGCGCCGTTCGCGATCCAGATCCCCATGCCGAGGAGGATCGCGGCGAGCTCGGCCTCCGCCTCGATGTCTTCCGCCCCGATGTCATCACGATGGTCGAGGTGACCACCGACGCGATGGATCGCGATGCGCCCGAGCTCGCGCGCAACGCTCGCGTGCACGAGCGCCGGCAGCTTTGCCGCGACGCGAAAGAGCGCGGGCGTCACCATGATCGCGAGCTCATCGCCGCGCGCGAACGTGTGCATGAGCTGACCCTGCGGATCGCCCAAAGGGGAAAATCCCGGCGGCGGCGGGCCTTCGGTCGAGTCGACGAGCGCGAACTCGACATCTCGCTGACCGACCTCCGTCTGCACCACACAGATGTGCTCGAACAGCGCATCGAGGTCGGTGGGCTTTTCGACCGGCGGCACCGTCAACCACCGCGGTGTGCTCGCGGGTGCATCGAGGCGCGCGGCGAGCTCGCCGAGGCTTTCGGCGAGCCATGATCGCGCGTCGTCGGTGGGCAGAAAATCGACATCGGCGCTCGGTGTCGCGCCGCCATCCCCGAACCCGAACAAGCTTCCCAAGATCATCGTGCAACGAGCGTAGCCGATCCGGCACTTGCTTGTCCGCGTACGCCTGCCACACTTCCTAGTGGAATCCTCTATGTTTCGTTGCGCCGCGCGCGTCATGCCTACGCTCGGCTTCCTTCTGGGAGCGATGGTGTGGTTGACGTCTGCACAAGCCTGGGCAGGCGGCGGACGCAAGGTGCCCGACTTGAGGCGCGATACAGCGTCGTGGGTGCAGCCGCGAACCGCACGCGCGATGAGGATCCCGGTGACGGTGCATCTCGCGACGGATAGCGGTGCGTCGGTCGCGTCGAACCGCGACGTGCGGATCTGGGTCGAGCGCGCGAACGAAGAGCTCGCGCCGTTCGGCATCGAGGTCGACGTCGTCGCCGTGCGGCGGCTGCCCGCGGGCTGGTCGTCGGTGACGCACTGGAAGGGCCGCCGCGCGCTCGCGGGCTACGCCCCGAACGACGGCACCGTGCACGTGTTCGCGATCGAGCAGCTCGACGTCGAAGGCCGCCGCGCCCGCCGCGTGCGTGGCCTGCATTGGCGCTACCGCGGCCTCGCGCCCGGGCTGCGCGGCCGCGAGTACCTCGTCGTCACGCGCGAGGCCCCCGCAACCACCTTCGCCCACGAGCTCGGGCACCTGTTCGGTCTGCGCCACGCGTCGAAGACCGACAACATCATGTGCAGCTGTCGGCGCGGTCCGAACGTCGGCTTCACCGAGGGGCAGGGCGGATCGATGCGCGACGGCGCACGGCGCCTGCTCGTGCGTAACGGGAGCGGCACCGACGGTGGTACGGACCGCATCGCACGGCGTCGCGATCGCAGCCGCCGCTGAGCGGCGTATTACCGCGAGGGTGATTCACCCCGCGACGTAGCTGCGCAAGATCGACGACGACACTGGCTTCGGCATGTTCGCGTCGAGCCCGATCACTCGTGCGAGCCGAGCACGACCAGCATCGGCACGCTGCTCGAGATCGCGAGGCGGCAATCGTCGACGGAGCCGGCGCGCCGATCGTGCGCGCGATCCTCGAGCGGCGACAGGTCGTCCTGCCGTCGTGGAGCGACGGCGTGCCGGGCAGCTAGTACTGCTCGCGACGATGCGGCCGTAGATCGTAGGTCCACACCTCGCACCAACCCGCGGTGCCGTCGCCGTCCGGTGCGCTCTCCCACCAGCTCCGACCGACGCGCGTGTACCCGCGCGCGCGGAGGATCGCGAGCATCGCGAGGTGGTCCGCCCACACGACGCTCACCTCGTGATCGAAGCGGCGCGCCATCCACTCCGCGAGCAATGGCCATGCACCGGCTTCGCCGAGGATTCCGCGGTCGCGAAAGCGCGGCAGCAACCACTCGTCGAGCTGCACGCTGCCCGCCAGAACCTCGACGCCGGTGCCGATGTTCGGATGGTGCTGCACGAGCCCGGCGCCGACCGGCACGCCGCCACAGCGGAGGATGACCCCGTCGTTCGCGAGACAGTAGGCTCGCGCGGCGGCGCCATCCATGCGCGCGGGCAGCTCGGTCGCAGCGCACAGCGCAGCATCCATCGATGCCTCGACGAGCATCGCGATCGCGTCGTCCCGATCGGCCTCCTCGGCGAGCGGGACGAGCGTCACGACGTCGTGCGCCGGCGTCGTCGCGAGCGCACGCGCACCGTCGAGCACCCGTGCAACGTCCTCGAGCGTGCCGTCGCGCGCGATGCCGAGATCGATGCGCGTCATCCCCGGCGTGTTCTCCATCGTCAGCAACAGCTCCGCGAGGCCGAGCGAGTCGCCGCCGAGGCTCGCGAACGAATCGCTCTTCGCGATGTCGTCGCGACGCACCAGCGGCGCCCACAGTGCCGCGACCCTTCGTTGCGTCGGTGTGCTGGGGCGCTCGGCCACAGGGATGTCGCGCGGCGTGAAGCGAACCTGACCGGCGAGTGTCCGTCGGTCGCACTTGCCGTTCGGCAGAAGCGGCAGCGCGGCGATCGGGATGAAGCGCGCCGGGTGCATCGCGGCCGGCAGCATTCGAGCGGCGGTATCGCGCAGCGCATCGACATCGACGTCGACGGGCGTGACGAACGCGACGAGCACATCGCCGGCGAGCACCACCGCAATCTCGGCGAGCCCCACACCGCTCGGAGCACAGCCCGCGCGCAGCGTTCGCTCGATCTCCTCGAGCTCGATCCGCACGCCGCGGACCTTCACGAGGTTGTCCATCCGCCCGAGGTAGCGCAGCACGCCGTCGGGGCGACGCCGCACGAGATCTCCGGTTCGGAACACGCGCTCGCCCGGGCGCAGCGGGTGCCGCGGGAATCGGACCGCCTCCTCGCCGGGGCGGTCGTGATAGCCGCGTGCGAGCACGGGCCCGCCGACGTAGAGTTCACCCGCCTCGCCGTCCGGCACCGGGTTGCCGGATGGATCCAGGACGAGCAGCTCGGCGCCGGCCATCGCGGATCCGATCGGCGCGCAGTCGGTCGGCAGCGGCGCATCCGGCGGGAACGAAAAGCACGTCACGTCGCCGGTCACTTCGGTGGTGCCGTAGATGTTCAAGAGCAGCGCGTCCGGCAGCGCGGCCCGGAACCCGGCGAGCAGTGGCAGCGGCAGCTCCTCGCCGCTGGTGATCCACGTGCGCAGCCGCGGCAGCACCCGGCCGAGGTCGGGCTGGGCGCGCAAGAGCGCCGCGAGAATCGACGGCACGACCGTGAGCCGCGAGACACCGTGGCGCTGCAGTGCCGCGATGAACCGCCCGAGATCGGCCACCTCGTCGGGCAGCACGACCGCGGTCGGGATCCCGCGCAGCAGGCCGGAGAACATCTCGGGCGCGGCGTCGACGAACACCAGCGAGCTGCGATGACCGACGACCTCGCCATCGGCGAACGGCAGTGCGTTCCAGCCCCAGCGCAGCCGGTTCATCGTCGCGGCATGCGTGCCGCAAACGCCCTTCGGTCGGCCGGTGCTTCCCGACGTATAGAGGATGTAGAGCAGATCGTCGGGGTGCGGGTGCGGTCGATCCGAGAGCAGGTCGCGCGCGCCGTTATCGGGCAACGGCGCGGCGAGATCCAAGATCGCAGGTGCGCCTACACCCGCCCGCGCTGCGAGCCCACTGGTGATCGAAGCGAGCCGGCTGTCGACGACGAGCGCGCCTATGCTGGCATCGGCCGCCATGTGCCGCTGACGCTCCGCGGGGTAGCCGGGGTCGATCGGCACGTAGGGTGCCCCTGCACGCAGAATTCCGAGTGCTGCCACCATCGACGAGATCGAGCGCGGCACTGCGATCCCGACGGGCACACCGCGGCCGACGCCCACGCGGCACAGCGCCCCGGCTAGCGCTCCGGCGCGCTGATGCAGCTCGGCAAACGTGCACGCGCCGCGCGAGGAAACCACGGCGAGATCCCGAGGGCGAGCACGCGCGACCTCGTCGAACACGAGCGTCAGACTTTCGCCAGCGACCGCGGCGGACGTCGGCGCGGGTCGGTCCCGATCGTCCGCGCCCGAGTTGCGATCGTCGTGTGGATTCATCTTGGAGGTCGCCGCGGATCCATTACCATTCGAGAGCGGTGCAGTCTCGCGGGTGACCCGACCGGGCTCCAAGACGCGGCTCCGATCCTGTCGACGATGCGCTCACGCTCAAACCTCGCCCGCGGTCCGAGGCGCTCACCCGGATCCGATCGACATACCGAGAGTCAGTGAACCCACGACCATCTTGCTGGATCGCGCCCACATTGTTCGGACGCCTCGACTCTGACAAGGGCGGGCACGCGGTGTTCGCCCGTCAGGCGATCCGAGCCGGCGAGCTGCTCGCGGTCTTCGGCGGTGACATCGTCCCCGGCGCAGAGATCGGCGAGCGTCGGTTCGCGCTGCAGGTCGATGAGGACTTGTTCGTCGTCTCCGGCGTCGAAGGCCCGGGCGATTGGTTCAACCACTCGTGCGAGCCGAACGCAGGACTTCGCGGGCAGCTCTCGCTCGTCGCGATGCGGACGATCGAGCCCGGCGAAGAGGTTTGCTACGACTACGCGATGAGTGACGGGTCGGCGTACGACGAGTTCTCGTGCGCGTGCGGCTCGCCGCTGTGCCGCAGCCACGTGACCGGTGACGACTGGCGCAGTCCCGAGCTCTGGGCGCGCTATCAGGGCCACTTCTCGCCGTATCTGCAGCTGCGGATCGACCAGCTCGCCGCGGTGCGGGCCGAGCAAGAGCCGGCGCTGCGGCTGCGTGTGCACAAAGCCGGCAAGCCAGTCGTCCGTGCGGCCGCCAGGCGCGTGCGCCAGGCCGCGCCACGTTCGCCCGGCTGACGTATCGTGCGACGGTGAGACGCGCGCTCGGCCTCTTCGTGTCCGTGCTCGGCTGCGCGGTCGCGACACCGCAGCCGACGACGAGTGCCGCGCCGACCGCAGCGACCGCGTCGGTCGTCGTCGTGCCCGTGATCGCGACGCCACCCGCGAGCGCGCCAGCGACGGCGACGCTGCTGCGCAACGCCGTACTCGTCGACGGCACCGGTAAGCCGCCGCGCAAGGATGTCGACATCCTCGTGAAAGGCGATCGCATCGCCGCGATCGGCACGGACGTCGAGGCGCCGGCAGGCGCACGCGTGATCGATCTCGCCGGCCGCACGCTCTTACCCGGGTTCATCGACGCGCACGTGCACCTGTCGTTCACGCCGGCCGCGAGCCACGATGCCGCAGTCGCATCTCAGGTCCGCGACAGCGAGGCCGACCTCGCACTGCGCGGTGCCGCGAACGCGCGCCGCACGCTGCTCGCGGGCTTCACCACCGTGCGCAACGTCGGCGGATCGTTCGCGGACCGATCGCTGCGCGACGCGATCGCGCGAGGCGACGTGATCGGCCCGCGCATGCTCGTCGCAAACCACGGCATCGGCATCACCGGCGGTCACTGCGACGATGGCAACGGCCTGCAGCCCGACGTGTTCACCGGTCGCGGCGGCCCAGCATCGGGCACCGCCGACGGCGTCGACGAGGTGCGCAAGGCCGTGCGTCACCAGATCAAGCACGGCGCCGACGTGATCAAGCTGTGCGCGACCGGAGGCGTGCTATCGCAGGGCGACGGCGTCGGTAACATGCAGATGACCATCGACGAGCTCACCGCCGCCGTCGACGAGGCGACCAAGGCGGACCGCAAGGTCGCCGCGCATGCGCACGGTAACGCGGGCATCCGTGCGGCGGTGAAGGCGGGCGTGCACAGCATCGAGCACGGCAGCATCCTCGACGCCGAGACGATCGCGCTGATGAAGCGCAAGGGCACGTACCTCGTGCCGACGCTGATGGCCGCGCGCGCAGTCGAGCGCAAAGCCGCCGCCGGCACCATCTCGCCGGAGTCGGCGAGCAAGGCCCGCGAGATTGCACCGCAGATGCGCAAGAGCTTCGCCGCGGCGATGAAAGCCGGCGTGAAGATCGCGCTCGGCAGCGACGCCGGCGTGTTCGATCACGGCACGAATGCGGGCGAGCTCGCCGAGATGGTCGCGGGTGGCATGACGCCGATGGCGGCGATCGTCGCGGGGACCTCGAGCGCGGCCGATCTGCTCGGCATCGCCGACACCGGCCGCATCGCCGAGGGACTGCTCGCCGATCTCGTCGTCGTCGAAGGCGATCCGACCGTCGACATCGGCGTCGTCGGAGCGCCGCAGCTCGTGATGAAGGCCGGCGTGCTCTACGTGACGCCGACCTGGGCCGAGTGACGCCTAACGCAACCAGGTCGGCAGCGCTTCGTCGCCGAGCAACGCATCGAGGCTCTTGCGCGGCCGCGTGATCGCCCACCGCCCCTGATCGACGAGCACCTCCGCGGGCAACGGCCGCGTGTTGTACGTGCTCGCCATCACCATGCCGTATGCGCCTGCGTCGAGCACCATCAACAGATCACCGGCTTCGACCGCCGGCATCGCACGACCGAGCGCAAGGAAGTCGCCCGACTCGCACACCGGCCCGACGACGTCGACGATCGTGAGCGGCGCCTCGGGATCGACGGCGTACGCGGGGACGATCGGGTGGTACGCCTCGTACAGTGCTGGTCGCAGCAGATCGTTCATCGCGGCGTCGACGATCACGAACGCGGCACCTTCGCCGCGCTTGCGCCCGATGACGCGCGTGAGCAGCACGCCGCACTCGGCGACGAGCCAGCGCCCCGGCTCGACGACGATCTGCAGGCCGAGATCGTCGGTCTCGATCCGCACGGTGCGGCCCCACGCGGCGATGTCGATCTCGGCCTCACCCGGCCGGTACGCGACACCGAGGCCACCGCCGAGATCGAGCTGCGACATCGTCACGCCCTCATCGCGCAGCGCACCGATCGTGCGGCGCAGGTGCATCACGCTCTCGCGATACGGCGACGCGTCGACGATCTGCGAGCCGATGTGGCACGCGAGCCCGATCATGCGCAGGTTCGGATCCTTGTGGGCACGCAGCGCGAGCTCGACGGCCTGCACCATCGGGATGCCGAACTTCGATTGCCGCAGACCGGTCGCGAGATAAGGATGCGTGTCGGGATCGACGTCGGGGTTGAGCCGTAGCGACATCGGCACCTTGCGACTTGCCGCCGCAGCGCGAGCCATCAAGCGCTTTAGCTCCTCGGCCGACTCGACGTTGATCGATCGGATGCCCGCCGCGATCGCGGCGTCGAGCTCGTCGTCGGTCTTGCCGACGCCGGAGAAGATGATGCGCTGCGGTGCGATGCCAGCCTCGAGCGCGCGACGCAGCTCGCCCCCGGAGACGATGTCCGCGCCCGCCCCTTCGCGCGCGAGCACGCGCAGCACCGGTAGCGCCGAATTCGCCTTGACCGCGAAGCACACGAGCGGATCGGGCACCCCGCCTTTGCCCGAGCCGAGCGCCGACCGCACGCGCGCGAGGCGCTGACGAATGCCCTCCGCATCGTAGACGTAGGTCGGCGTACCGGCGGCATCCGCGATCTCGTGCAGCGAGACGCCGCCCAACATGGCACCCGACTTCGCGCCACCGGACGCGACACCGCGCGCCGGCTTCGCACCGAGCTCGAGCCCGAATCGCTCCGGATGCGCAGCGACCCACGCGGTGTCCGGGATCGTCGCGCCCTGGGGACCGAGCTTGTCGTCGCCTATTGGCATGCTCGTTCGTCCCGTACCGCGAGCGGCCGCCACTCGTCAACGATCGCTGTTACGCGGTCTTGCTTCCGCGCCATGGTTGGATGTTGGGAAGAGGCCGACTTCGATGCTAAGATGGAAAGTGGCAGTCCTTAGGTCCCCGGCACAGGAGGTCGGTCGCATGAAGCAGAACCACCGCACCACCCAGCAGTTCGACACACCGTCGAGCCTGGGCCGTATGCCAACTTTGCCCGCGATGTCGCGGAGAGGGGGAGCCTCCTAGAAGCTACGGGGAGCACCGCGATCTCGTTCGCGGTGACGTGGGTGCCAGCAGAGCAGCACCCACAACGGTCCCCGAGACAGCATCTTCGTGCCTGCGGCGAACCGCTACTCGAACGGGGCCGCAATGTGCAAGGGGGCGGAACCTCGCCCTCGGAGGGCCGGTCGGTGACCCGCCGGCCCCCGTCGAGTTGGGGACCATCGTCACGCAACCCAACTCGACGTCAGCAAACGCCGTGACGTCACCACTTGTCGGACGCCATTTCGCGTCCGCCACAACGGAACCGGAATCGACCCGAGGTTGCCACCGCGGCGGAGCTACGAAAGTGGCTCCGCCGCCTCGGTTTGCGGCTACGGCGGAATCACGCACGCGCCGAGGTTCGCGTACGAGACAAGACACGCGCTTCGTTCGTGTCGCCGCAGAGTTCGTCATTCCTCGTCACGGAGCAGGTGCCCGGATCGCGCCTGCTTGGCTCTCAGGTAGCCCGTGTTCTCGGGCCGTGCCGCGATGACGATCGGGATCCGCCGCACGACATCGAGCCCTGCACGCTGCAACCCTTCGACCTTGCGCGGGTTGTTCGTGAACAGCTCGATCCTCTGCACGCCGAGCTCGCGCAGCATCGCCGCAGCGATGTCGTACGTGCGCAGGTCGTCGTCGAAGCCGAGGTGCAGGTTCGCCTCGACGGTGTCCATGCCGGCGTCTTGCAGCGCGTACGCGGCGACCTTGTTCGCGATGCCGATGCCACGTCCCTCTTGGCGCATGTACAGCAGCACGCCGCGGCCGCGCGCAGCGATCTCGACGAGCGCGCGCTCGAGCTGCTCGCCGCAGTCGCAACGCCGCGAGCCGAACACGTCACCCGTCAGGCACTCCGAGTGCAGTCGCACCGGCACGGTCTCGTCCGCGGCAAGGGCCGCACCGCTCGGCAGCACCAGCGCGACATCGTCGAGCTTGCGGCCGGCGCAGTCGGTGAACGAGTGGATCTCGAAGTCGCCGTGCCGCGTCGGCAGCCGCGCCCGCGCGTGCACGCGCGCCCCGACCCGCACCGCATCCGGCGCGACGCTGGCACTGTGCGGGATGCGGGGGCCCATGGCTGGTCCTCTCGTGCTGCGCGCGAAGCTTCGGGAGCGGTTCAGGCGCCGCGCGAGGCGTCGACGATACCTTGATACAACTTGTTCGAGGACGCCATCCCGAGCTCGATGCTCTCGAGCACGAGCTCGAGCAGCTGGTCCTGATCGAGCCGCAGGACGTCGTAGTACCGCTGGCGGTCGATCGCGTGGATCGTCGCCGGCCAGTAGCCCTCGTTCGCGAGGATGTTGTTCATCGCGAGCCGCGCCACGCGACCGCTGATCTCCGGCCACGGGAAGATGCGGATGACCTCGCGATGCACCTCGACCGCGAGCTCGATCGGATGGGCGCGCTTGCACTCTTCGGTGCGAAACCAGTCCGTCAGCTTGCGCATGCGGTAGCTGATCTTGTCCGCCGGCGCGAGGTCGTGGAAGTACATGCGATGGATCGGGTTGTCCTTGCGGTACTGAACCTGATCCTTCTTGTCGACCGGCAGCAGCAGCTGATGCAGTCGCTTGAGCCAGTCGAGATTCAGCCCGAGCCGCTTGCCGCGGGTCTCGAGCAGATGACGAATGCCATCGCGCACGGCGACGATGTGGCTGTACGCGGGGATCAAGCTCGGCGCGCTGATGATCTCGTCGTCGATCGCCGCCTTGATCTCGGCGACGTTCAGCACGGTCCCTTCGAGCGCGAAGTCGTGGTAGATCCACGACATCAAGAAGCGCTGGTCGAAGTTGACTCGCTGCTGCTCCGACAGCATCCCGAGCTTCTCCCAGAGCAGTTCCGAGGCCTCTTGGAGTTGCCGGTAGTTCTTCGCACGCGCGGGCTGAATCATCGGAACCGGGGCCTCGAAGGGCGCACGCTACGGAATTTGGCCCGGCAAGGTCAACGGTTTCCGCCGGTCCAGACCACATTGCGCGTCAATCTTCGTGCTTGACGTCATCCCTGGGGTTTGGCAGGGCACTGGTGCCGACTTGGTGCCGACTTGGGAGTGCAAACCGAACACGTTCCGGTGCTCGTACGTGAGGTTTGCCGCGCCCTCGTGCCGACGATCGCGTCCGGAGGCGTACTCGTGGACGCGACGTGCGGGCTCGGCGGCCACCTCCTCGCGCTGCTCGAGGCCGCTCGGCCGGCACGCGCGTTCGCGTTCGACCGCGACGCCGACGCCCGCGCGGTCGCGCGGGAGCGTTTGGAGGCCGCATCGCAGGACGACATCGTGACGTTCGTCGCCGGGCCGTTCTCGACCATCTCGACACGCCTCGCGGACCACGGCGTGTCGCACGTCGCCGCTGTTCTCGCCGATCTCGGCGTGTCGTCGCTGCAGCTCGACCGTGGCGAGCGCGGCTTCTCGTGGCGCGTCGACGCGCCGCTCGACATGCGCATGGATCCGTCGACCGGTCGATCGGCGACCGAGGTGCTCGCGACGATCGACGCGGGTGCGCTCGCACGGATCCTCCGCGAGCTCGGCGAAGAACCCGATGCGGATCGCATCGCGCGGGCGATCGTCGCGTCCCGACCGACCACGACCCACGCGCTCGCCCAGATCGTCGCGGCGGCGATGAGCGCACCGCAGCGCCGCAAGCTCGGCCTGCGCATCAACCCCGCGACCCGCACCTTCCAAGCGCTGCGCCTGCACGTCAACGAGGAGCTCGGTGAGCTCGATCGATTGCTCGCGCAGGCCCCTGCACTGCTGGAGGTTGGCGGCCGGCTCGCGATCATCTCGTTTCATTCGCTCGAGGATCGCCGCGTGAAGCAGTGCTTCGCGCGCCTCGCACAGCCGCCGTCGGTACCGGCCCACGTGCCGCTGCGGGCCGACGAGCTGCCTCGCGCGAAATTTGCCCTGCCGCCCGAGTTCGCCAAAGGTGTGGTGGCTGCCGACGACGAGCTCGCGGACAACCCGCGTGCGCGCAGTGCCCGGCTCCGCGTCCTCGAACGCACCCTCGCATGACCGACCCGCGTCCCACTCGATCGCCACGCAACCGCACCAAGCTCGCGATCGCCACGACGTGGGCGCACGGCTGGACGCGCGGCGCGGATCTGCCAGGCGCACGAGCGTTCGATGGGCTGCGCCGCCGCGTCGCGCCGAGCGGTACCTCGCTGCTGCTCGGGCTCGTCGTCGTCGCGATCGCGGCCGCCGGCATCGTGCGCGTACGGGCGTCGTCGCGCGTCCTGGGCCTCGGTGCCGAGATCACCGAGCTCACCGACGAGCAGTCGCGGCTGCAGGAGCGCAAGCGCCGGCTCCTCGCCGAGCGCGCGTACCTCCGCCATCCCGATCAGATCGGCGATGCCGCGCGCAATCGCTTCGGCATGGTCGCCGTCGTGCCCGATCTCGTGCAGGAGATCAGGCTCGTCGAGCCCAAGGCCGACTGACGACCGAGGTGGCGGCGCCGACGATCGGCACGCCCACCCGCTACGTCGCGAAGCGGAAGGAGGGAGGTTCCGCGACGGCTTTGCCGGCGTGGAGGGACGAAGCGACCGGAAGGAGGGAGGTTCCGCGACGGCTTTGCCGGCGTGGAGGGAGGAAGCGGAGCTTCCTTCCCATAGACTGATCCAGTCGCGAAGCGACCGGAAGGAGGGAGGT
>Ga0163144_10002114_pt1 | contig 46395 bp, 42 predicted proteins | sample OliLak19BULKMAT1_FD_123175 | JGI IMG/M metagenome (GOLD analysis project Ga0163144, IMG submission 123175) | Freshwater microbial mat bacterial communities from Lake Vanda, McMurdo Dry Valleys, Antarctica - Oligotrophic Lake LV.19.BULKMAT1 | ecosystem: Environmental > Aquatic > Freshwater >... | reverse complement strand
GCACCGCAACTAAACACTAAAAACTAAACACTCAAAACTCTTCCAACTCTGGATCTCAGTCGAAGCGGTAGATCAGCTCGGGGATATCGGCTGCGGTCGTGCTGCCGTCGCCGTTGAGGTCGGTGGAGGCGGGCGGGAAGATCGAGAAGATCGCGGCGATCAGTCGCAGCAAGTCGGCTTCGTCGATGCTGCCGTCGCCGGTCAGGTCGCCGCGCCGCGGCGTTGGCGTCGCCGTGGCCGTTGGCGTGAACGACACCCGCGGCGTCAGCGACGGGGTGAAGGTCTGCGTCACGGTCGGCGTGGAGGTCGGGGTCACTGTCGGTCCCGGCGTCAGTGCGAAGCCCGAGAAGAAGCCGCTGTAGCGAATCAGGTTGCTCGCCGGGGCGCCCTGGGTGAGCGGCCGGCCGCTCCAGCAGAAGCTCAGCGTCGATACGATCACCTTGCCGAGGCCGTGGGTGTACTCGACCATTGCCGGTCCATCGGTGTTGCGCAGCAGCACGGTTGCGTCTGCCGGCACCTCGTTCAGCACGCCGTAGTCGGTGGGCTGCCAGTTGGAGAACTGGCCTGCTTGCAGTGTCGTGCCGCCGTACGAGTCGCCGTTGAAATACGGATGCGTGGGCGCTTCGATCGTGACCGTGTTGTGTGTCGTGCCGACGGTGAAGTCGACGCCGCGCGGGGCGATGTCGACCTGATCGGCGGTGAGGCCGCCGGCGTTGATCACGGCGACCCCGCCGCGGCGGACGAACTCATCGATGGTGCCCCCGGTGCGCGACATGCGCCGCAGGTCGCTGTAGTCGACCGCCCCCAGGCCCGGAGCGACGTAGAGCACCTTGAAGAGATCGCGCAGTGCTTGCGGGTCGGCTTCGGCGAGGTTGGAGAACGAGCGGGTCGCGCCGGACTGGAGGTTGCTGGACGCCAGGTCGAAGGCGCACAGCCATTGGTTCTGCCCGGTCGCGAAGACGAACGAGATGCGCGACGGCGTCTGCGTCGCCGTCGGCCGGGTGCCGGTGATCGTCGCGGTGAACGTCTGGATGATCGTCGGCGTCGCGCTCGGGGTGCCGGTGATCGTCGGGGTTCCGGTTGCCGTCAGTGACGGCAGGGACGTCGGTGTGATGGTTGGCGTGGGGGTGATCGTCGGCGTCCACGTGATCGTCGGCGTCACCGACGGCGTGCGCGTCAGGCTCGGTGTGAGGGTAATGGTCGGCGTGCCCGTGAGGGTTGGCGTAGCGGTTATCGTCGGTGACGGCGTCGGCAAGGGCGTGCCAGTTACGGTTGCTGTGGACGTCGGCGTGTTCGTCGGGGTGCGCGTCGAAGTGGCCGTCGGGGTTGGCGTTTCGGTCGCCGTCGCTGTCGCCGTGCCGGTTGCGGTTGCGGTTGCGGTCCCGGTCGCTGTCGGCAGCGGGCTCGGGGTCGCGGTTGGCGTTGCGGTACCCGTGCGCGTCGCGGTGCTGGTCGGCAGGGGGGTGACGGTCGACGTGTTGGGCGGTGTCTGCGATGGGGTGCGCGTCTGCGTTGCGGTTGCCGTCGCGGTCGCGGTGGGGGTGACCCAGCAGACCTCGAGGAAGACGGCGGTGGTGCGCGATTCTTCGTTCTGGTTGCTGACCCGGTGGACGACGCCGGCCTCGATTCCGGCGACGTCATTCCACGTCCAGGGTTGGCTGTTGTCGGGATTGACGGTGTAGGTGGTGGTGACTTGTTGGTACGCCGGGCCGACGTTGACGATTGCGCCGCTCAGGATGCTGGCGTTCCCGTTGGCACGGAACTGGGTCGCGGAGCTGGTGCCGGTGGCACCGGTGAGCGAGCGGCTGATCGTGTGGACGGCAACGCGGGAGATGGGTTCGGGACGCGGTGTCGGATTCGCCATCGAGAACATGTCGATGCGCGGGCCGACGCCGGCGGTCAATTGGCTGAACACATAGGCGGTATCGCCGTCGACGAAGCGTGCGCAGAACCAGTTGTCGTCGCAGCCGGAGCGCTTGTTCTGTGGCAGGCCGATGCCGGTGCCGTCGGGGGCGAGGGCGATGCAGTTATCGCCGGAGAGTGGAAACTCGGGCGTTGCCGTCGCGGTGGCGGTCGGCGTTGGGGTGTAGGTCGCACAGGTTCCCGAGCCGAGGCACGCGGCAGCGAACACGGGCGCGCAGCCGCCGCCGCAGATGCCGTTGACCGGCGGCCCGCAGGCGGGCAGGTCGCACTGGCAGCAGTCGTTCGAGCCGAGGGTCGGGGTCGGGGTCGCCGTCGGGGTCGCCGTCGGGGTGACCGTAGGCGTGCTGGTGCGCGTCGCCGTGTGGGTCGACGTGACCGTGTGCGTCGGGGTTGCGGTGCGGGTCGGCGTGGGCGTGTGGGTCGGGGTGAAGGTGCGCGTGTGCGTCGGGGTCGGCGTGCGGGTGACGCAGTTGCCGGTGCCGGCGCTGCAGACCGCGTCGAACACGGGCACGCAGCCGAGGAAGCAGCTGCCGCTGGAGGCGGGTCCGCAGGCAGGCAGACTGCACTGACAGCAATCGTTCGGTCCGGGCGTTTGTGTCGGCGTCGGGGTGATCGTTGGCGTCGGCGTGATGGTCGGGGTGGGCGTATCCGTTGGTGTGCGGGTGTGGGTCGGCGTCGCGGTCGAGGTGGACGTCGGCGTCGCCGTGGATGTCGGAGTAGGGGTCGTTGTCGGGGTGTGCGTCGGTGTACTGGTCGGCGTCGCCGTGTGCGTCGGGGTCGGGGTGCGCGTCGGCGTATGGGTCGGCGTGAAGGTCGCGGTGCTGGTCGGCGTCGGTGTCGCGGTCGGGGTGGGGGTCGGGGTATCCGTCGGCGTTTGCGTTGGCGTCGGGGTGTGCGTCGGCGTCGCGGTCGGCGTGTCGGTTGGGGTGAAGGTCGGCGTGTCGGTCGCCGTGGCGGTCGGGGTCGGGGTGTCGGTGGCGGTCGGGGTGGAAGTAGGCGTCGCGGTAGCGGTCGGGGTCTGGGTCGGCGTGTGCGTCGGCGTGGGGGTGTTTGTGACGCACGTCCCTGCGTCGGCGTCGGCGACGCAGGCGGCATTGGGAACCAGGGTGCATTCGCCGCATTCACCACCGAGCGGTTGCGGACCGCAGGCAGTCGGGCCGCATTGGCAGCAATTCTGCTGTGACTGGGCTGGGCCGGCGGTCGAGCCGATCGCCAGGAGGAGGGCGAGCGCGATCACGGCGATGCCGTGGCCGGTTCGCAGCGAGTTTGGTTGCCGGGCAGGATTCATCGGACGGCTGCGCTGGGGCTCGCGGCCGGTCTCCTCGTGCCTACGTTCGTGGCGCTTCGTTGACTCGAAATACCGCGTTTGTTACCTACTCGCGACATTCTGCGCAAGCTCCCTTCCATGAAAATCACTTCCGTCAAGGGATTCCACGACATCCTTCCCGAGCAAAGCGCTCAATGGAGCGGGATCGAGGCCAAAGCGCGCGCCATCTTCGCAAGCTACGGGTTCGGCGAGATCCGTCTGCCGATCCTCGAGCGCACCGAACTCTTCCGCCGCGGCATCGGCGAGGCGACCGACATCGTCGAGAAGGAAATGTACACCTTCGCCGACCGTGACGACACCTCGCTGACCCTGCGTCCCGAGGGTACCGCCTCGGTCGTGCGCGCCTACGTGCAACACTCGTTGCACCAGCAAGCCGGTTTTTCCAAGCTTTTCTACGTTGGACCGATGTTTCGCCGCGAGCGGCCGCAGAAGGGGCGGACGCGGCAGTTCTGGCAGATCGGCGTCGAGGCAATCGGCCGCGACGATCCCGGCATCGACGCCGAAGTGATCCTGCTGATGCACGACCTGCTCGCCGCAATCGGCGTGCGCGCGCCGCGCATCGGCATCAACTCGCTCGGCTGCGCCGCCTGTCGCCCGGCCTACATCGAAACGCTCGCGGCCTACGGCCGAGCCCGCGTCGCGGCACTTTGCGAGAATTGCACGACGCGGCTCGAGCGCAATCCGCTGCGTCTGCTCGACTGCAAAGTGGAAACCTGCGGCGTGGCGATGGCGGACGCGCCGCTGATGCTCGATTGCCTGTGCGCCGAGTGCAGCGCGCACTTCGGCCGGGTGCGCGCCGCGCTCGAGCGCGAAAGCGTGCCGATCGAATTGCAGCCGCGCATGGTGCGCGGCCTCGACTACTACTGCCGCACGGCCTTCGAGGCGACGGCCGAGGGCCTTGGCGCGCAGAACGCGGTTGGCGGCGGCGGCCGCTACGACAAGTTGGTCAAGACGTTCGGTGGTCCCGATGCTCCCGGCGTCGGCTTTGCCCTGGGCGTCGAGCGGCTGGTTCTGTCGATGCGCGAACCGTTCGACGCGACGCTGTGCCCTGAGGTATTTCTGGCGCCGCTCGGAGCGGCGAGCGAACTCGACGCGATTCGCATGGCGCACCGCTTGCGCAGCGACGGCATGCGCGTCGAAGTCGGCAGTGGAGACAAGAGTTTGAAGAGCCAGATGCGGCTCGCCGACAAGGTCGGCGCGCCGTACGTGCTCATCGTTGGCGAGGAAGAGCTCGCCGCCGGTGCGCTGACGGTGCGCGACATGGTCGCCAAACGCGATCACGAACGTGCCGTTGGCTACCCATGTGCGGCGGCGGAGCTCCGCGGGATGCTGGAACGGCTGTCCGCGAACGAATTGGAATAGGGCCTGTGACACCACAAGGATTGGGCGATTGGAGGCGCGACGCTACCTGCGGCGGATTGCGTGCGGCCGATGAAGGCCGCGAGGTGACGGTGATGGGCTGGGTCGACTCCCGGCGCGACCACGGCGGATTGATCTTCGTCGATCTTCGCGACCGCACCGGCGTCGTGCAAGTCGTCTTCAACCCCGACAGCGGCAAGGACGCGTTCGAACTCGGCCACGACCTGCGCAGCGAATTCGTCGTCGCGGTGCGCGGCACGGTCGCGCACCGACCCGCCGAGACGCTCAACGACAACCTCGCCACCGGCGCAATCGAGATCCTCGCCGCCGAGGCGCGGGTGCTGAGCGTTGCGAAAAACCCGCCGTTTCAGCTCGACTCCGCTGCGGTCACCGAGGAGACCCGCCTCAAGTACCGCTACCTCGACTTGCGCCGGCCGGAGATGCAGAAGCGCCTCATCCTCCGTCACCAGATCACCAAGGCCGTGCGCGACTTCCTCGACGGCGAGGGCTTCATCGATATCGAGACCCCGGTGCTGACCCGCAGTACCCCCGAGGGCGCCCGTGATTACCTGGTCCCGAGCCGCGTCCAGCCGGGCTCTTTCTACGCCCTGCCGCAGTCGCCGCAGCTCTTCAAACAGATCCTCATGGTCGCGGGCTTCGATCGCTACTTCCAGATCGTGCGCTGCTTCCGCGACGAGGACCTGCGCGCCGACCGCCAGCCCGAGTTCACCCAGATCGACCTCGAGATGTCCTTCGTCCGCGTCGACGACGTGCTCGCGATCACCGAAGGCCTGCTGCGCGCGGCCTGCGCCGTCGCGAAGATCGAGGTGCCGAACCCGATCCCGCGGATCACCTACGACGAGGCGATACGACGCTTCGGCATCGACCGGCCGGACATGCGCTTTGCGCTCGAACTCGCGGACGTGTCCGACATCGTGCGCGACTGCGAGTTCAAGGTATTCCGCGAGGCGGTCGCGCGCGGCGGAATCGTCAAGGTGCTGCGCCTTCCCGACGGCGATCGGTTGTCGCGCAAGGATCTCGACGGACTGCCCGAGATCGTCAAGCCCTACGGCGCCAAAGGCGTGGCCTGGGTGCGCATCACCCCCGAGGGCTGGCAGTCGCCGATCGCCAAGTTCCTGACGGCTGAGCAGCACCAGGCGATCGAACAGGCGTGCGGCGCCGGCGTCGGCGACCTGCTGATGTTCTCGGCGGACAAGGCGCGCATCGTCAATGATTCGCTCGCCCATCTGCGGCTCAAGCTCGCGGCCCAACTCGGCATGATCCCGGCGGACAAGAACGCGTTCGTTTGGGTCACCGACTTCCCGTTGTTCGATTACGACGAAGACGCCAAGCGCTACGTCGCGGTGCATCACCCGTTCACGTCGCCGCACGAGGACGACATGGACAAGCTCGGCAGCGATCCGGGCAAGGTGCGCGCGCTCGCCTATGACGTCGTTCTCAACGGTACGGAACTCGGCGGCGGGAGTATCCGAATTCATCGTCCCGACGTGCAGTCGCGGGTCTTCGAGGTGATGGGGATGAGCGAAGTCGAGGCGCGCGAAAAGTTCGGCTTTCTGCTCGACGCGCTGTCGTTCGGCGCGCCGCCGCATGGCGGGCTCGCGCTCGGCCTCGACCGGATGGTGATGCTGCTCACCGGCGGGACGTCGATCCGCGACGTGATCGCCTTCCCGAAGACGCAGAAGGCCACCTGCCAGATGACCGAGGCGCCGACGCCTGTCGACCCGAAGCAACTGCGCGAACTCGGCCTGAAGCTCGTGGGTTGAGGTGGACGCTTCGATGACTCTCGTTGCCGGCTCGTGCTAGCGTCCAGATGATGCTCAAACGTCGCACTCTATTCTTCGTAGCTCTGCTGGCGGTCACAGGCTGCACGCAGACGGCACGCCTCCTGAATCCGCCCGACCAGGTGGCCGAGCCGGTCGGCCTCGTCGCGGTCCTGCCAATCGACCGTGACCCGGGCGCCACGCCGGAGCGGCTGCCGCCGGACGTCGAGCGCATCGTCACGGCGCACATCTACGGCGTTCTCGCCGATTCCTCGCATTGGCGTTTCGTGCCGGATGTGACGGTGGGGGACGCGCTGACCGAGGTGAATCCGGTGTACGTACAGGACGACCGGGCGCAGGCGCTCGGCGAAGCGGTTGAGGCCGACGCGGTGATTTGCGGCACGGTGTCGCGCTTCGTCGAACGCGACGGCTCCGATTTCGGCGCGGACGAGCCAGCGTCGGTCGCGTTCAGGTTGAAGCTGGTGTCGACGGCAAGCGGCGAGGTGTTGTGGGAAGGCGAGTTCGACGAGACGCAGCAGTCGCTGTCGGGCAACTTGCTCAACTTCTGGCAGTTCTGGCGCGGCGGCCCACGTTGGTTCAGTGCAGCCGAGTTCAGTCGCATGGGCGTCGAGCGCCTGCTCGAAGACCTCGAGGCCCGCACGCCCTGAGCGGATCGAGCCCGGATCGTCGACCTCTAGAGGTCGGTCTCCGGGGCCCCGGAGGTGTTGTTAATAAAGTTAACTGGCGTGGACATGGAAGGGTTCGTCAAGGTTCGCCAAAACATTTGTATGATTTTCGCCGGTTCGCCAAGGATCATGGCAGGATGTTTACCGGTGCTAAGTACTCCCGTTCACGACTTCCCGTTCGGGCCGACGAATTGAGGTTGGAGGTCGTCATGCACCTGAGTCGAATCGGCTGAATCACCGGTGAGGTCTTCCGCAGAGACGACATAGCGACCGTGCGTGATTCCCAAGCTCTTCGTGGAGGCTGACTTCAGAACGACGATCTCGATCGCTTGCTCGTGGCGGTATTGCTCATCGAGGTCACGCCAGCACGCGAGGATCTCCTCGTTCGCGCCGCGGCGATGGTCGATCAGGCGACCACGACGTCGATCGTAAACGAAGAGATTCAGTGAGTTCGGCTCGACCCTCGGAACGTCCAAGGCGCGGGGCGGCTCGCCCCGCGCCTTGGACGCGGTCGCGGCAATCAGCACGTCTCGGAGAGATGCGACGAGTGCATTCGCGTCGAGATCGTTTTGACGGCGCGTCTGGACGACCTGACTCCGGCGCGATTCCAACGCGCGGACGGATAGCTCGTCTGCCGCAGCGGCATCAGCTGCCTCCTGCGCTTCTGCGGCCAGTTGCTTGCGCTCCAGATCGTCGATGTAGTCCGCCAACTCCTTCATGTAGCGATCGACTTCTCTTGCGGACACGCTCGCCCCAGCGATTTTGAGAGCCTCGTCGGGTGGAGGATCGCCGTATCGCATCCCTCGTCCCCATTCATCGGCGAGCCGCTCGAATACGACTGCCCATCGGTGCTGCAGCATGGTTCGAATTTGAATCTCCAGAAAGTAGCCGTCCACATGGCCGACGACGTGCACGGCGCGGTCGCCGAAGCGGGGATCGGAGCGCCGGTCGATGCGCTCGGCCTCGCAGAGCCATTCGCGTCGCGAGAGTTCATCAGCGATCTGATTCTGCTCCGCGCGGCCACCCTGGCCGAGGACGACCCGCAGGCCGGCAATGTCCTGCATTTTCCCCAGCGCGGTCTTGTCGCGCATCAGCTTTTCGATGATGGTTCCGGTGTTCTTGAGTCGGCCGGACAATTCGATGTCATGCGACGCAGGAGATGCGTCATCCATCGCCGCAAAGGCGACCAGTAAGGGCTGGAGATGAGCGGCAGGGAAAGAACCGAGACGCCTAATGTCGTCTACGGAAGGTGCCGCGGCTTTGCGCAGCCGCTCGCCCAGCTTCCTCAGTTGTGCAGGGTTGAACGTCGCGACACCTCGATTTGTCGAGCGTCGCGGCGACTACCACGCAAATGGGGGTGTCTGCCGACGGTAGAAGCGTGCCATCGTTTCCAGCGAGATCGTTTGCTGGCTCCGCGAGCCCTCCGGCACGCCGCGGCGTGCCTCGCACCAAGGCTCCTCGGCGTGCGTCAACTCGCTCAGCTGTGCCCCGTCGAGCTGACCGTAGTGGGAGAGAACTGAGTCGACCAATCGCAGTTCTTCGGAAGCTAGACCTTCGGGCTGCGCCTCGCCAATGTCTGCAACGACGAATCTGCCACGATGGCGTTCGAAGAGACTGTAGGTTACTGGCCCAAATGCCCATGCCTCGATGGGCTCGTCGAATAGCGCTTCGCCCCGCAACGCCAGCGCCCACGATTGGGCGTAGTAAACCAGCTTCTGCAGCTTCATGGCATCCATGGGGCCAATGCGGCCCAGAATGTGGGCGGCAATGTCGACGGCTCGGGTCATAGTTGTCTCAACGAATATCGGTTCTGACTCCTAAGTAACGAGCCTGTCGGTTGGGACGCAAGGGGGAGCGCCGCAACCTTGGGTGCCGGCGATTCCTCGCGCAGCCGCGGTCCGGACGGGCGGAGATTCCTGCAGATTCCTGCGACCCCATGACCACGTATTCGCAATGACGATGGAATTGGTGAAGTGCCGCGACTCCGGGGAGGCAGGGCGAGGTGCCGACACCCGTTGCCGTCTGCGCGAGGCTCGTCATCAAACCGTTCGGTCGGCGCTGCGGTTGCGGCAGGAATTTCAGCCGTTGACGATCGGTGTCGGGGGAAGCTCCATCTCGACGGTGCGTAAACGACGGCTGGGACGCGCGCGAGCCAGTGTCTATGGCACGTCGAGGCTTCCCGATGTCGGCGGCGGCTGGCCGGTGCGTGTGTCGAGTCAAAACCTGTGGTTTACAGGCGCGATGCCCATCGACGCGGTTACGGTTTCCGGCGCAGCTCGGGCCTCGGCGCCGCCTCGTGACGCGGCGCGCGTCGCTTGGCTCGGCGTCGCCGTCTACGCCGGCTGGTGTCTACGCGACTTCCTCCAGGATGGTCTGCCCGTCGGCTTCGATGCGCATAGCCACCTCGCGCGGGTCTCGTTCGCCGCACGGGCTTTCGCTGCCGGACATTATCCCGGCTGGGTCAATGACTGGTACGGCGGGTTCCGCCCGCTCGAATTCTACGGTCCCGCCTGGTACTGGCTCGCCGCGGCCGTCGGCCTCGCTCTGCGCGACGTCGTGCTCGCCGTCAAATTGGTGGTCTGGGCAGCACAGGTCGCGTCGGCCGTCCTGCTTTTCGCCTTCACCAAGCGCGTCACCGGCCGAACGCTTCCTGCAGTACTCGCCGCCGTCCTGTTCATTTACAGCGCCGAGCGGGGATTCGTCATCGGAACCATCGGAAATTTCCCGACGACGTTGCTCTACCTGACTGTTCCTGCCCTGCTGTCGCTCGCTTGGGGAATCGCAGCGGGACCGCTTGCCTCGAGGCGCTTGTTTGCGGCGCAGTCGCTGCTGGTCGGTGCCATGCTCGCGGCGCACTTCGCCAACGGCCTACTGCTTCTGCCGGCAATCCTGGCCTTCGAGGCCGTGCGGATCGCACAGGTGATCCCGGGCTCCCGCGACCGCTTGCGAGTCGTTGCTGCCGCCGCCGGATCGATCGCTGCCGCTGCCGTACTGCTGGCCTTCACGCTCGTTCCGGCGTTGCTCGATCTCGATCGCGTCTCCCTCTCCCTCGACTTCGGGAATCCTTCGTCGTGGGAAATTCGCGCCGAGTCCATGCTGGTTGCCGCCGGAATCCTTCCCGCCGGCCTGGACCACCTCTACATGAGGGACCACGGGGCCCTCTGGATCGTGCTCGGCCTCCTCGCCGGACTCGCGAGTCTCGGTCGCAAACACGGGTACTGCCTGCCCTTGTTCGTCGGACTTTGTACAAACCTGGTGACCGTCATGGTCGTCAGCGAACGGGCGGCGATCGGGCTGGCCTTCTTTCTCTATCCCCTTTGCGCGGTCGCACTCGACACCGTGTCGCGATGGTTCGAGTCCGTCGGCTTGGCCAGGGCGCGGTATCTGCTTCCCGCGGCGGGCATTGCGATCGCGATTGGCTTCCCGGCCGACGTCCCACCGTTGCGTTACGAGCCGGAGTCGAACTTCGCCGTCTATCGCGCGCTTCCGGAGTCGGCCACGCGCAGTCGGACGTTCGACGTGACCCCGACGACGATCGCTCTCGACGGATTCTACGGCGCTAGCTCGTTTTCTCCCCACTTCAGCGCCCGCGGGATACCGTTCGGCGCGTATCCGCAGGGTTCCCCGCTTGCCGCGCAGGTTCGTTTGGCACTCTGGGGCCTGCTTGCTGACGACCTTGCCCGTGTGCCCGCAAAGGTCTCGGAGGACTCCCTCGATCTGCTTTACTTGGACCACGTGGAGTTCGTCGTGGCACGGCCAACGCTTCCACCCGGGACTCGTCGGGCATTCCCGGTCGCCGCCGCGGATCCGGGGTGGCGCACGATGCTGCAACTCCCGCACGCGTCGCCCGCGGTCTTCGCCCCGGAACTCGCATGGCTACCCGAGTCGCTCGAGGAAACCGGTGCGCGCGACCTCCCACCCAGACTGCTCGGGGTTCTCGAACGCCGGTGGCGCAACGATCCGTCGGATTCCGCCACGATGGGATCGCTCGACCCGCTTTTCCGGATTCGTACGGGCCGCGACTGGGAGGTGCTGGTGCCGTACCTACGAGGGATGCAACTGGACAGGACACGGGCTCGAGCGGAGCGGATCTTCGTCGACACGCGCCTACCGCCCGGCACCTCCGTCTCGACGGACCCGGGCGACTTCGCCGTCCTCAGCCACGATGAAGAGCCGACCCGGGTCCGGATCGTGGCCCGCGCATCCCGGGATGGATTCGTGCGCCTCAGTTACAGCTACGATCCGGACGCGATCGTAGCTCTCGATGGCGCTCCCATCGAGGCGGTCGCCGACTCGCTCGGCGGCGCGATCACGCTGGCGTTTCCGGAGGGTACCCATGTCGTCGAAGTCGGCGCGCCGCCGCCGAACCTGCAAAAGGGACTTCTTTGGCTGTCCGGATTCCTCGCGTTGGTGTTGATGACGGTACTCGTCCGCAGCGGGCAGCGACGTGATGCCGCAAACGGAGGCACGATGGATTCGCTGCCAGCCATCCCATCCGTGCGGTTCTAGCGACGCGCGCGGTCAAGCTCACCAAGGCCATCACACAACAGCCGCACCTGTTGACAGTGTTCGACCGCCTGCGCTAGCAAACCTAGATAGGAGGAAGCAGCGGTGAGAATGCGGCAATCGGCGAGATGCAGGCTCGAAGCGAGCGCTCGGGCAACGTGCGACCCAAGACATCGCGACGCTTTCCGCAGCTTTCGCGGGTTCTCCGCTGAACTACCTCTCCTACTTTCCCATTTTCCCCATTTCGGCCGCGGGAGCTTCCTGTTCTCCAGGGGGAAGCCGTGACGGAACCACGCTCGTCTTCCAAGGTCCGGACTGTCATTGGCTGCGGGCTCCTCGCCCTCGGCATTGGCGTTTTCGCGGTGCGCTTCCTGCATGAGGGGCCGTACGCGATGCCCCGCGGCGCGAACCTGTTTGGTGGGCTGGGTGCGCTGCTGCTCGGCGGTGTGCTGGTGTGGCCCGCCGCGCCACGCGTTCTCGGCTGGCTGGCGCTGGCGGCCAGCCCCGTGGTGCTCTTCTTCGGACTCTACGCCACGATGGCGGAGCTCGAAGAGGTGGTGTCGCTCTACGCCACCGATAGCGCCGGCAAACCGGCGGAGCTGCGCCTCTGGATCGTCGACCGCAGCGACGGCGAGTGGGTGGGGATGCCGCGTTCCAAGGCGCTCGAGCACTCCCTGGATGGGGCGCGCCTCGATCTCCTCCGAAATGGGGAGATCCGGTGCGTCGTGCCGGTGCTTCACGAGGACCGCACGACCGTCAAGGCAATCCACGCACTCAAGGTCGAGAAGTACGCGGTCGCCCGTGGCGCCGCCGCGATCGGTTTCTACCCCCGCGAGGCCAGGGAAACCTCGGTCTCCTTGCGCCTCGATCCGTGCCCGGGCGGGTGAGCGGCGCCAGTCGTTGCTGTCCAGAAGTCCACCTGCTCTTGCCTGTCACGAAGTCGGCGGGCGCGAACTCTGGTGGGCGTTACCACGCTTCCCGCAACCACGACGGGCTATTCGATGCTTCGTGACGCATTCCGCCGCCCGAACACGGCGTACAGCACCGGCAGCAGCACCAGGGTCGCCGCGGTCGACGTCACCATGCCGCCGATGACCACGGTGGCGAGAGGCCGCTGCACCTCGGCGCCGAGGCCCGTGTTGAACGCCATCGGCACGAAGCCGAGTGCAGCGACGAGCGCCGTCATCAGTACCGGACGCAGACGTGTCTCGGCAGCCTCGCGAATCGCGTCCAGCGCCGCCATCCCCGCTTCCTGGAGCTGGCGCACGCGCGACACCAAGACCATGTCGCCGAATACCGCGACGCCCGAGAGCGCGATGAAGCCGACGCCGGCCGAGACGGAGAAGGGCAGGTCGCGCAGCCACAGCGCGGCGACTCCGCCGACTGCTGCGAAGGGAACGCCCGTGAACACTCGCAGCGCATCGGCGATGCGGCCGTAGGTCATGTAGAGCAGCGAGAAGACCAGGAGCAGCGACAGGGGAACGACGAGGGCGAGCCGTGCCCAGGCGCGCTCGAAGTGTTCGAACTGGCCGCTGAGATCGAGATGGTAGCCGACGGGCAGATCGATCCGCGCTTGCATGACGCTGCGGATCTCGCCGACGAACGACCCGAGGTCGCGACCGCGTACGTTCGCTTGCACGGTGATGCGCCGCTGTCCCCACTGGCGCTGAATCGTTGATGGCCCTTCGACAACCTCGACGCCGGCCACTGCGCCGAGTGGAACCAGCGCCCCCGAAGCGGTCCGCAGCAGCAGTCGCTCGAGCGACTCCGGCGACCGGGACGTGTCGTCGCCGACACGCAGCACGAGATCGAATCGGCGCTGCCCCTCGAAGACTTCGCCCACTACACGCGTCCCCAACGCTTCGATCGCGCCGAGCACTTCGCCCACCGGAAGTGAGTACCGCGCCGCTGCTTCGCGGTCGACGACGATGGCGATCACGGACTGGCCCGTGAGCTGCTCGACGGCGATGTCGGCCGCGCCGGCAATGCCCTCGAGCAGCCCGCGCACCTCTTCGGCCGTCGCGCGCAGAACGTCGAAGTCTGCGCCGTAGATCGCGACGCCGACATCGGCACGGATCCCCGCGAGCATCTCGTTGGTCCGCATCTCGATCGGCTGGCTGAACACGCTGCGCATCCCCGGCAGCCCGGTGAGCACGCCGCTCATTTCGAGCACGAGATCGTCCTGGGTCCGCGCGCGTGTCCAGCGCTCGCGTGGATGGAGAGTCAGGAAGACGTCGGAGACCTCCGTGCCCATCGGGTCCGTAGCAACCTCGGCCGTGCCGGTACGGGTCCACACCTGCGCGATCTCGTCGGGAAACTCGCGCAGCAACAGCCGCTCGATCTGCAGACCGTAGCGCACCGACTCGTCGAGCGAGATGCCCGCCATGCGCACCGTGTTGATGACCAGCGCCTGTTCGCGCAGGCGCGGCACGAACTCGCTGCCGAGTCGCGTCGCCAAAACGCCGGCGCCGGCGAGCACAATGCCGGCGCCGACGAGCACCGCGACGCGGTGCCGGAGCGCCAGCGCCAGCACCGGACGGTACAGCCGCTGCAGACTGCGCACGATACGCGGCTCCCCGGCGCTGGCGCCGCGCCGCAGGGCGTAGCTGGCGAGCACCGGCACCAGGGTCAGCGACAACAGCATCGAGCCGGACAGGGCGAGAATCACCGTCAGCGCCATCGGCCGGAACAGGTCGCCCTCGACGCCCTCCAGCGCCAGGATCGGCAGGTAGACGATGGCGATGATCAACTCGCCGAACAGCGTCGGGCGGCGCACCTCGACCGCCGCGTCGCGCACGATCTCACGCACGCTGCGCTCGTCGCTCGCGTCGGCGAGACGGCGCGTGGCGTTCTCGACCATCACCACCGAGCTGTCGACGACGAGTCCGAAGTCGATCGCGCCGAGGCTCATCAGGCTGCCGGCGATGCCGAGCTGCAGCATGGCGCTGCCGGCGAACAGCAGCGACAGCGGAATCGCCGCGGCGACGATGAGCCCGGCGCGCAGGTTGCCGAGAAACACGAACAGCACGGCGACGACGAGCAGCGCGCCCTCGAAGAGATTGGTGCGCACGGTCTCCAGTACGGCGTCGACCAACTGGCTGCGGCTGTATACCGGCGTCAGGGACACGCCCTCCGGAAGCGACTGCGCGACCTCGGCGAGACGGGCCTCGAGGCGGTGGGTGACGTCGCGGCTGTTCTCGCCCATCAACATGAAGCCGAGCCCGAGAACGACCTCGCCTGTGCCGTTCGCCGTCACCGCGCCGCGACGGATCTCGTGGCCGAGGCGCACGTCGGCGACGTTGCGCAGCAGGATCGGCGTGCCGTCGACGCTGGCGACGACCATGCGCTCGAGATCGGCCGCGCTGCTCACCAGCCCTTGCCCCTGCACCAGCATTGCTTCGCCGGCCAAGTCGACGACGCCCCCGGCGGCGTTGCGGTTGTCGCGACGCAGGACACGCGCCACGTCGTCGAGCGTCAGGGCGTGCTTGACCAGACGCGCTGGGTCGACGACGACGTGATACTGCTTCTCGAGGCCGCCCCAGGTGTTGACCTCGGCGACGCCGCTGACTTCGAGCAGGCGCGGGCGCACTACCCAGTGATGCAGCGTGCGCAACTCCTCGAGCCCGAGCTCGTCGCTTTCGACCAGGTACTGGAAGACTTCCCCTAGCCCGGTGGCGACCGGGCCCAGGGCAGGACGCTCCACGCCGTGGGGGAGTACCGCTTGGTCGAGCCGTTCGCTGACGACCTGGCGCGCGAAGTAGACGTCGGTGTCATCGGCGAAGATCGCCGTCACCTGGACGAAGCCGAACTTCGACAGCGACCGCACCTCGCGCAGCCGCGGCAGGCCGGCGATCGCCTGCTCGATCGGGATGGTGAGCTGTCGCTCGATTTCCAGCGGTGACAGCGCCGGGGCGGTGGCGTTGATCTGCACCAGCGGCGGGGTGGTGTCGGGGAAGGCATCGAACGGCAAGCGTTGCAGGCTCGCGACGCCGACGCCGACCAGCACGATCGTCGCCAATAGGACGACCGGCCGGTGGCGCAAACAGAGATCGATCCAGCGGGTGAGCATCACTGGGCTCCCGGCGGCGAGGTTTCGCAGCAGCCGGCGCCGATGCTGCCGGGCAGCATTTCGGTGCGCAGGAGTACGGCACCGGTGGTGACGACCGCGTCGCCCGGATTCACGTCGCCAGTCAGGAACGCCACCTGGGCATCGACGCCCGTCGTCGGGAGTCGCGTCACGATGCGCGGCTCGTAGACGCCTTTTGCGGTGCGGACGAAGACGACTTCGCGACCTTCGATGCGCTGCACCGCGGCGCGCGGCACCGCCACCGCATGCTGCGGCGCGCTGGTTTCGATGAACGCCCGCGCGAACTGGTTGGCGCGCAGCCGGCCGTCGCGGTCGGCGAGCTCGATGCGCGCGACCACGCTGCGTGTGCGCGGGTCCACTTCCGCGGCGAGCCAGGTCACCTCGCCGTCGAGTGTCCGGCTGCCGTCCCCATCGACGGACACCTGCGCCTTCTGGCCGACGGTGACGCGCGGCGCGTCGGTCTCGGCGACGTCGCAAAGGGCCCACATCGCCGTGGTGTCGGCGATGGTCGCCAGCAGCGTGCCGGTGGTGGCGAGCGTGCCGACGATGGCCGGCCGTCGGATTACGGTTCCGGCCACGGTAGCCGTCACCGTCGCCGTGCCAGTCGATTCCATGTCGGATGCTCCGGCCATTGCCAGAACGGACTCCGCTTCGTGTGCGGCGCTGCGTGCTGTGGCGAGTTCACTCCGGGCCAGTTCGACCTGGCGTGCCGAGGCGATCGCGCTCGCGCGCAGGCCGCGCTGACGTTCCAGGTTCGCTTCGGCGGCGCGGACGCGCCCGCGGGCGCTCTGGATCGCCGCCTGGAGTTCGCTGATGCGGACACTGTCGAGCGTGAAGAGAGGGTCGCCGACGGCGACACGATCGCCGAGGGCGACCGTGACTTTGCGGACGATGCCGGGTACGGCCGCGCGAACTTCGGCGAGGCGATCGGCGTCGAAGGCGATGCGCGCGGTGCAGGCGATCGAGTCGGCGCCGCCGCCGTGGCGGGCGACGACGGTGCGGATGCCGGCGACGTCCTCGAGTTCGGTGGTCGCCAGCTGCACGACGCGGCTTTCGATGGTGGCGTCGCCCGCGGCGCCGCGAGGCGCTGGCTGCGGGTTGCATTTCGGGCATACCGATTCGGGGAAACCGTGGCCGGCACACCAATCGCCCGCAGCGCGATAGCGCGCCTCGAGTTCGGGATTGCAGACGGTGCAGGCGGATTCCGGCAGGGCGTGCTCCGCGCACCAATCGACTGCCGGCGCGTCCGCTGCGTGCGAGTCGTCGGCGACGGCCGTGGGCAGCGCAATGCCCGCGACGAGCAACAAGGCGGCAAGGGACAGTTCGATGAGATGGGTCATTTCCAGGTTCCTTTCGCGGCCATCCGGTCGATGCGCGCGGCGGCCGTCGCCCGCAGCAGCGAGGCATGGTCGAGCTCGGCGGCGGCTACTTCGCGGCGGACCGCGAGCACCTCCGCGAACGGCGTGTCGCCAGCTTCGTAGCTCGCGCGCACCATGGCGAGAGTTTGTCCCAGCAGTTCGCCCTGCTTGCGATCGATGCGTTGCGCGGCGTCGCTGAGGACCGCGACGGCGGCGTCTGCGGCGACACTCTCCGCGCTGGCGCGTCGTTCAGTGGCCGCAGTAGCGAAGCGGAGCCTCTGCCGGCGTGCGGCGGCGACTGCGGCGCTCCCCTGCCCACGGGCGAATAGCGGAAGCTCGATGCCGATGGTGGCCCGCACGATGTCCTGCTTCTCCTCGCGATCGTAGACGGCGCCGACAGCGATGTCGGGAACCCGGGCGGCGCGGGCCGCCGCGACGTCGGCGTCGGCGCCGCGCTCTTCGGCGCGCAGCGCCCGCACGTCGGCACGTTCGCCGGCTTCGGCCGATGCCTCCGTCGCGACGGCGAGCGCCACCGAGGCGAGTGTGTCGCGCGGTGCGTAGCGCGTTTCTGCGGGTGAGCCCATGAATGCGGTCAGCCGAGTTTGTGCCTGGGCGCGGACGGAGAGTGCCTGTGCCGCCTCGGCCTGCGCGCCGAGCAGGGCGACGGCAGCGAGCGACTCCTCGATGCCGCCGGCCGCGCCGAGTTCGACGCGGCGCCGGGCGATGCGTGCGAGATCTTCGCCGAGATCGACACGGCGTTGCGCCAGCTCGCTGCGGTGCTGCCAATAGAGCAGCTCGACGTAGGCGGTCGCCGCGTCGTGCAGGGCGATGCGTTCCGCGTCCGCCGCGCGCATCGTCGCCGCTTCGGCGCGAGCCGTTGCGCCGTCGATCCGCGCGCTGCGTTTGCCGCCGAGCTCGAACCGCTGCCGGGCGCCGACGGACCAGTCGAGGAACTCTTCGTCGCTGGCCGCGGAGCCGAAGCGCGGGCCGACGGCGGCTTCCAGTTCCGGGTTGTAGTGCCAGGTGGTGGCGTCGACGATGCGCCCGTGCGCTTCGTCGATGCGTGCGCGTGCGGACTGAAGGTCCGGCGACCGCTCGCGCACGGTATCGAGCACCTGTTCGAAGGTGATCTCTGCTTCCGGCGATGGACCGCCATCGGCGTGGGCGCTGACGCTTCCTAGCGCCAGGCCTGCGCCGAGCAGCAGCCTGATGTGGCAACTTCGCATCGTCCACGACTCCCGTTGCGGGCGGAGGCTGACGTGCTGCACCGGTCGTGCGTCGACGCACGAGGGCAGCGGGAGCAGCGTCCGCCGCGGTTCTCGGATCGGTTCGGGAAGCCGGCGCGGCGGCCGGCGTGCCTCAGGCGAGGCGTCGCGGCGGGCGGAAGAAGTCGGGAGAATCGCCGATCGCGGGGGAGTTGGCATTGAGTTGTGGGGCGAGCCCGGCGCGGGACGGCGACGGGTCGACCCGGAGGGCAGGCCGCAGTCCGGGGGCGAGGCCCGGGCAGCAGGCGCAGTCGGGGCAGTCGGGCGGGCATTGGCCGCCGCAGTCGTCGTTCGTCGCGGTCGCGTTTGCAGCGACGGTGGTGGCGCGCGCATGACCTTCGTGCACGGCCGTGCAGTCGCAGGAGTCGGTGCAGTTCGCGGCTGCAAGAGAAGTGATGGTGGCACCGAGCCCGACCGGGCCGAACGCAAGCACGATCAGCAACGCCCAGTGGGCGCCGTAGCGGAGCAACTCCGCGGTCGGTTGAAATCGTGGCACGAGTCGATTCGTAATGGATACGACCCAGCCCCGCAAGCGGCAACGTGGAGGCGCCCTTGAAGCGGGCGGGGAATCCGTCGACGTGCTGCTTCTTTTTGGCGTGGGAACTTGGGGTCGCACCAGCGCAAGTTGCTGAGCTGGAGAAGGGGAGGAAGCTGTCGCGCGGAACGATCGGCGCGGGATCAGGCTGCGTGCGGGCGGACGTTCCGTTCGATGATGCTTAACGGAAGCAGAGACGCCACTGGTCGTTGATGCGAATGCTCCATTGCCCGACGCGGTTGCCAGATAGCTTCTCGAGCCGATTCCCGGGTGGAATACCCAAGGACTCGAGGCTAGTTGCGGCGTGGAGCATTGCGAGCTTGCGTTCGGCGACGGAACGGACCGAGCGCCAACGCGCCGGGCAACGCCCCTCGAAAAGTGCACGACTATCGCGATCACGGAATCCTCGGATCATCGCGTTCATGCCGTATACCGCGACGCGGTACGCTACAAACCTCGGCTTAGGCTCGGCCTCTCCGTGCCCATGAAACTGGGGCAAGTTCACCTGCCGCCTTCTCGGCGGTCATCGAGTCGGCACTGGACCACCACTGGGCGCGCGACCCGTTCGACCGGGTGATCGTGGGCCACACGCTGCGCTGGCGGCGAATCCTCTGCTGACCAAGGATCAGACCATCCGGCGTCACTATCGCCTGGCGCGTTGGTAGGACCGTTTTCCGCCCACGAATCGATGTTCATTCGACCCGCAGTTTACACACCGCGGAAATGTAGCCGGATCCCAGGGGCTTGGCAGCAGGGCCGACGGACCGCGCCTACACGCGCGGCCGCCGAGCGGCAGTCCGGCCGCGGGAGTGCGCCCAGCGGCCGGACCGCCGCACCTCTGCAACGCCGGTTGCGCATCCGCAACCCGCAGTGCTCCGATCGAGCCCCGACGGCACGACCCGCCGGCCGCACCCCGGGGGCTGCGAAAGACGGCTGCCCCGGTGGGACTCTCCTTTCGCCTTCGCAAGCATGGATGTCCTGGCGTTCCGATGACGCGGCCTGAAGATTCCTCGCGATGACCGCCCTGACGCTCCGGGACAAGGGGCACCTGCGTCGTGGGTGTCATGATCCGGCCTGTCGTGGACGTGATGATCCGGCGCTTTCCGCAACTCATGCGCCGATCCACTTGGAGGAGATTCCGGGCGTTTGACCAACCCCCTTGGTCAATGCACGATCGAATCATGCCCATCCATGTCAACATCGGTGAGGCCAAGGCCAAGTTGTCCAAGCTCATTTCCGCCTCGCTGCGCGGCGAGGAGGTGGTGATCGACAACGATGGCAAGCCACAGGTCAGGCTGATCCCGGTCGCTGAAGCCAAAGCGGAAGACCGCGAGGCGCGGCGCCGGAAGATCGACGAGATTCTTGCGCGGATCGATGCGTTACCGCTCCGGCGGGACGGCGACGACGGGCTCGAATGGGATGAGAAGGGTCTGCCTATATGATCGCTGTCGACACGTCGGCGATCATAAACATCGTATTGCATGAGCCGGAGCGCGCCGCCTTGCTTGCGGCACTTCTCAACGCGGGCGCAGCCGCAATCAGTTCCGGAACCATGATCGAAACCCGAATCGTCTGCTTTCGGCGCGGCGGTCAGCAATTGGTCTCGGAAGTCGACTAAGTTGATCGATGCCTTGGGCATCCAGATCATGCCGCCCGGCGACGAAGAGGTCGCAGCTGCCCACAGAGCCTTCCTCCAGTGCGGTAAAGGCAACGGGCACCCGGCCCAGCTCAATTTCGGTGATCTGTTCAGCTATGCCTTGGCGAAGGCGCGCGGGCTGCCCCTGCTGTTCATTGGTGACGATTTTGCCGCAACCGATATCAGATCGGCAATCGCGGGCTGAAAGCGGAAACTCAGGGTCGCACCAGCGCAATTTTCCTGCCCCTCCGATTCCGACCCCGATGGAGCCCTCGCGCCGAGGGTATCCCCGCGTACCCTGTTCATGCCGACGGCGACGGTCCGCGAATTCGCTGCATGACGAGCTTACATCATGGCTCGGCAACCAGACGTATCTGCGCCCGCCCGGTGAGCGGGCCCGCGCCGGGTGCGCGATTGTCGGTGTAGGCCAGCTCAACGACGTAGTACAGGTCGCTGTCCGCGCCGTGTCCGCCCAGGCCGGCGCGGAAGGTCGGCTCGCAGCCCTCGAGCACCGCGATCGGGTGCGAATGGGCGTTGTGGCCAAGACGTACGTCCCAGCGGAGACGGTCATATTCGATCGTTTCGTCCTCGCGATCTTCGACCGAACCGACGAGAGTGATCAAGTCGTTGGGACAAAATGTCGCTCCGTCCGCCGGCTGCAGGATGCGCACCGTAGGGGGACTGTTGCCGTTCCCGCTAAAGCGCCGGCGGCTCGGCCTGCGCCAGCGCGCGCAGTGCGCCGTCGAAGTCTGCATAGTCGATGAGCACCTGCTTCGCCCCGTGGCGGTAGAGGAACGCCTTGTCGCCGGCGGTGCGGATGCCGAGGAAGGCGAGGTCGAGGTTGGCCGCCGTGCGCACGTCCCACTCGCCATCGCCGACCGATACCTTGCTCTCGAAGTCGTCGTGACCGGCCGCCTCGGTGGTACGCCGGAGCGCGGCGGTCACGATTTCCTCGCGGCTGATGCCGTCTTCGCAAAACGCTGCGGGGATGCCGTCGACGTTCAGTCCCGCTGCCTGCAGTTTCCAGCGCGCCGATGCCTGCCAACAGCCGGTGGCGAGGCCGATCGCCCATTCGCGGCTGGTGCGCAGGTGGTCGAGCAGATGCTGCGCTCCGGGGACCGCGGTGACCAATCCCGGCGTTGCCGCGAGCTCCGCGTCGAACAAGGCGACCAGGCGGGCACGCAACTGCTCGACCTCCGCGGTCGTCGGCGCGCGGCCCAGGTGCTGAATGAACACGTCGATGGTGATGCCGATGTCGGTGACGTGCGGGTAGTCGGACCAGTTCAGGTCGGGGGCGGCGATACCGAACTCGTCGGCCAGGGCGCGGATGTAGTTGCGCAAGTCGATGTCGTTGGTGTTGGTGAGGGTTCCGTCGATGTCGAAGATCGCCAGGCGCATGGGGGCATCCTTCCGCGTCCCGGCGCCGCGCGCAATCCTCCGGCGCAGCACAAACGGCAGGTTGAACCGGCAGCGGCTTGCTACGCCGCGTTCCCCTCTTTACAACGGTGGGATGACCCCTGGGGCAGGTTCCGCCGCACACGTCGAATTCGCCGACGTCTGTCTCTCCTTTGGCGGGCGGTCGGTCCTGCGCGACTTCAGTTGCAGCTTCCCGCGCGGGGCGATCTCGGTGATTCTCGGCGGCAGCGGCTCGGGCAAAACGACCCTGCTGCGGCTGATCGGGGGCTTGGTGCGGCCGCAGTCGGGTCGAATCTCGGTCGCCGGTGACGACATTTGCAAGCTGCGCGAGGCCGACCTGTATGCCGTGCGCGACAAGCTCGGGATGATGTTCCAAGGCGGCGCGCTGCTCGATTCGTTGACGGTCTTCGACAATCTCGCGTTTCCGCTGCGTGAACACACCGAAAAGTCCGAGTCCGAGGTCGCGACCGCGGTGCGGCGCCAGCTTGCCGCGGTCGGACTCGCCGACGCCGAGCGTCTACTCCCTGGACAGCTCTCTGGTGGCATGACCAAGCGTGCCGCGCTGGCCCGGGCGTTGATGCTCAATCCCGAGATCCTCCTCTGCGACGAGCCGTTTTCGGGACTCGACCCGATTTCCGTCAAACGCATCGAGGGACTGCTCTGTCGCATCAATACGCAACTCGGTGTCACGATGTTGGTCTCCTCACATCACGTCAGTTCGACGATGCGCATGGCCGATCAGATCGTTCTGCTATACGACGGTACGGCCGTTACCGGCACCGCGACGGAGTTGCGGGCCAGCAGCGATCCGTGGATCCGCGAGTTCCTCGACGAAGGTGAGCAGGACGAACGAATAACGGACGAGGGCGTCGAGACGCTCGATCCGGAGCGCCGCCCGATCCTGTAGGTCGCGGCGGCAAGGCGAAAGGAACGACGGGATAGCGATGCAGCAGAGCGAAACAGGGCCGCTGGAGCCATTGCGCCGCTTGGGCGCGTGGTCGGTCGGGTTCGTCGAAGAACTCGGGCGGATCGCGCTGTTCGCCGTGCAAATCCTGCGCGCGATGTTCACCCGACCGATCCGCATCCGGCCGTTCGTCGACGAGCTCTACAACCTCGGCGTGCTGTCCCTGGTGATCATCTGCGTTTGCGGCGGGGCTGTCGGCATGGTGCTGGCACTACAGGGCTACAACACCCTGGTGCGCTTCGGCGCGGAAGAATCGCTCGGTGCGGTGCTCGGACTCAGCCTGATCCGCGAACTCGGTCCGGTGTTGACGGCGCTGCTGACGATCGGTCGCGCTGGCTCGGCTACCGCTGCCGAGATCGGCGCCATGGTGCGCACCGAGCAACTCGACGGGTTGCGGATGATGTCGATCAACCCGGTCCACCTCGTCGTCACACCGAAGGCGCTGGCGATGACCGCGGTCATGCCGCTGCTCGCCGCTCTCTTCATCGTCAGCGGCCTGTTCGGCGGCTACGCCGTCGGTGTCGGGCACAAGGGTGTCGACCCCGGCAGCTACTGGACCAGCCTCGAATCCAACGTCACGTTCGCCGACGACATCGTCGGCAGTTTCATCAAGGCGAGCGTGTTCGGCGTCATCGCCGGGCTGGTGTCGACGTATCGCGGTTACACCTGCGCGCCGACGGCGTCGGGCGTCAGCGCAGCGACGACCTCGACCGTCGTCGTCAGCTCGGTGGCGGTGTTGGTCGCGGACTACTTCATCACGGCGCTCTGGGGGAGTTGAACACCCATGAACCAATCGGCAAATCGCGACCTCGCGGTCGGTATCTTCGTGTTCGCCGCGCTCTGCGCCATCGCCTTCCTGTCGTTTCGCATCGGCGGCGCGACGTGGATCACCAGCGGCGGATTGACCGTCTATGCGACGTTCGCCGAGATCGGTGGCCTCAAGAATCGGGCTCCGGTCGAGATCTCCGGCGTGCGCGTTGGCGAGGTCACCAATATCACTCTCGATGCAGACTACCGGGCGCGGATCGACATGAACCTCGACAAGAGCCTGCAGCTGCCGGTGGACACCTCGGCCTCGATCGTCACCTCGGGCTTGCTCGGCGACCAGTACGTCGCGCTCGAACTCGGCGCCGAGGATGAAGTATTGAAGCCTGGCGACGAGATTTCGTTTACGGAATCGGCTGTGATCCTCGAGCGCCTCATCGGCAAGGTCGTGCACGGGACCGATGTCGGCGACGAGAAGTGAGGGGATTTGCATGCGCATTCTTTGCTTGAAGCTGGTGCTGCTTGCCGTCGTGGGGCTGGCCCCGGCTGCGGTCAACGCGGATTCCGCACGCGAAAGCGACCCGCTGGAACGCATCAACCGCCCCATCTTCACTTTCAACGACGCCCTCGACCGCTGGTTTCTCGCGCCCGTCGCGCGCGGCTGGAACCGGGTCGTCCCCGAACCGGCGCAAGACGCGATCACCCGCTTCTTCCACAACATCGACACGCCGACAGTGGTCGTCAATAACGTTCTCCAGGGCAAACCGCGCCAGGCGGCGATCGATCTCACCCGCTTTGCGTTCAATACGACGTTCGGCGTGCTCGGCTTCTTCGATCCGTCTGCGGCGTGGGGCCTGCCGCGCAGCGAGGAGGACTTCGGGCAGACGCTCGGGGTCTGGGGCGTCCCGCCCGGGCCGTATCTGATGCTGCCGGTGTTCGGGCCGTACACGGTGCGCGATGGCGCCGGGATCGGCGTCGATTGGGTGACGGCGGTCTATCCGTACTTCGCCGCGACCCAGCACACCATCGGCGCTTCGGTGGTCGACACGGTCAACTGGCGCTCGCAGTCGTTGGATTCGATCGACCAGCTGCGCGAGTCGTCGGTCGACTTCTACGCGGCGGTCCGCAACGGCTTTTTGCAGCGGCGCCAGGCACAGGTCGATGACCGCCGCGACGTCGATGCCGGTGAAGAAGAGGATCTGTACTTTTTCGACGAAGAGGACGAGGAAGAATGATGCGCTGCTCTCTCCCGCGCGCCGGCGCGGTACTCGCTACGGTTGTTGCCCTTGCCGTCGTTGCGCCCGCGGCATCGACCACCGCCACCACTGGGGCGCGCGCCGTCGTTCAGGCGGTGATCGACGATGGGCTGGTGATCCTCCGCAAGGGCGACCTGTCGATTGCGGCGAAGCGAGTCGAGCTGCAGAAGGTCGTCGAGATGTACTTCGACTTCGAGACCCTGTCGAAGTTGGTGCTGGCGCAGAACTGGCGCAAGATGTCGAAGCCACAGCGGCAGGCGTTCGTCGCGGTGTTCAAGACCCATCTGTCGCTGACCTACAGCAAGAATATCGAGCAGTACAACAACGAAGTGCCGGTGATCACCGGGGAGAAGGAAGAGGCGCGCGGCGATCGCACGGTAACGAGCAAGATCGTGCGTTCCGGGCAGGAGGACATCTTCGTCAGCTACCGCATGCGCGACCGCGCCGGAAAGTGGATGATGATCGACGTCGTCGTCGAGGGCGTGAGTCTCGTCTCGAACTGGCGCTCCCAGTTCCGCGAGGTGCTTGGTAACAAGTCGCCCGAACACCTGATCGAACTGCTGCACGAGAAGAACGAGAAGATGCAGCAGGAGGCGTGAGACCTCCATTCCCGATATTGACTCACCGCTGCGAATGCGTAATTCTACTTAGGTTCGATTCAAGCGGGATCAGCTCGCTTCGGTCCTTTGGGTCTCGATCATCGCGGCGTGTGGTACCCCCCCATCGTGCGCCAGCGACCGAGGCCTGATTCGTCGGCGCGCGCCAGCGCGTCGGCGCTGAGGGTGTTCCCCCCACAGTGGGCGGCAGGGATTCGTCCCTGCCGCCCGCCCCTCGGGTTCATTTGCACGAATCAGCTTACGGAACGTCGCCGGCCGCTTCGTTCGGCGCGCCGCCGAGGATCCAGTCGCGCACCAACTGCACTTGGGTTTCATCGAGCAGCGGGCCAAGCAGCGGCATGCGGCCGCCGAACTCGGCCGGCAACGGCAGCGGGCACAACTGCGCGCTGATCGCCGGGTGGCAGATCTTGCGCAGGAGCAGGCTGTTTTCCGGCGCGAGCGGCTCGACGCGCTGGAGCCCGGCGGCCGCGGCCGCGGCGTTGGTGGGCGCAACCGCGACGAGCTCGACATACGCCGCAGCGTCGGTCAGGTCGAGGTCGCCCGAGAAGGAGGCGCTGGCAGAGTCGTGGCAGAACATGATCGCGCAACTCGGCTGGAGGATGCTCTCGCGGATGTCGCGGAACTGATTCAGGTCGACCGTCGGAGTTGCGGTCGCAGTCGGGGTTACGCTCGCGGTTGGCGTCTGTGTCGGCGACGCCGTCGGTGGCACGGTGCCCGTCGGGGTGTCGGTAGGGGTTGGCGTGAGCGTCGGCGTCGCCGTCGGGCTCGGGCTGGGGGTTGCGGTAGGTGTCGTCGTCGGCGGTGCGGTGGCGGTCGCGCTCGCCGTCGGTGCGGCGATGCCGGCCGCGCCGTTGGCGATCCAGCGGCGCACCAGGTCGATGTCGTCAGCAGCGAGTGCGCGGGCGCCGAGCGGCATGCGGTTGCCCAAGCCGGGCGCGAGCGGCAGGAGTTTCGTCAACAAAAAGCTGCTGTCGGGCGCGAAGGGAACGACGAGGAGCAAGCCCTGGTCGCGGGCTGCGCGGTTGTCGGGTGCGACGCCGACGAGTTCGCCGTAGGCGGCGCTGCCGGCGAGCACGAGGTTGCCGGCGCTGTCGCCGGCGTTGTGGCAACCGGAACTGAGGCAGTTGACATTGATGACCTGCTGCTGAACCTCTTCGAGGGTGGGACCGCCCGGGAGCGGCGTCGTGCCCGGAGTCGGCGAGCCGGTAATGAGTGGGCCGTCGCCGACACAACTCCAGGTATTCGCGGCGAGCACGATGAATGCCGCGCGCCGCAGCGTGCGCACCAACAGCCCGTTGAACAACCCGCGCACGTGCTTCGACAAGCTCATTACGATCGGAGATCTCCTCGATGCAAAAGCAATTTCCCCGTTCGCCCTGAGCTTGTCGAAGGGCACGCCAAGGTTTTTCAACTGCCTGCTGAGCCCCGGCGCACGGCTCAGTTCTTTTCGACGTGGGTGAGGACGACGCTTGCGAGGCCGCGCTCGGTGAACTGCTTGCCCTTGATCTTCGCCTGCACGCCGGCGAGCTTCTTGGCGTCTTCGTAGGGCTGTTCGTCGCTGTGATCTTCGAGCAACAGATAGACCTTGTTGTCTGTGGTGAGGATGCCGATCGGCAGGCCGCGCTCGGCACAGCGTTGGGCGCAGGTCTTATGCACGCGACCCTTCTTGCCGCCCGAGAGGTAGCAGGAAAGATCCACGATCTCGCCTTCGAGGCTGATTTCGTCGCCGTCGGCGCGGGCGGGGACGGGCGACCAGCAGGCAGTGAGCAATACGACAGCGGCAACGGCAACGAGGGAACGGCGCAGCATGGTAGCTTCCTCTTCTTCTCACCAAGGGAATATGCGCCTAGTATGCGGGGCGAAGCGCATGTGTCAATTCACTTCGACCCCGAGGGCTGCGCATGGGGCCGTCGGCGCGCCCGTGGGCGGAATACGAGGTGCCGTTCGTCGGGCGCGTGCGACGGGTGCGCCGAATGAATCGACCGGTGAGCCGCAAATCGATGAGACCTGACGATCGAGCTGGTAGAGGCGAGGGACAAGGAAGTTCCCGGACCGATTGGATGACCGACCTCAGCAGCGTCGAGCGCCGCTCCTGGCGCCAGCAGGGCCTATTCGTCTACGGTACGGGCCTCGCGGTCGGACTTTACCTGGCGCTGCTGCAGTTCTCCCGCGTCGGCTCACTGTCCTCGTTCCTCTTCATTCTCTTCGGCGCCGTCCTGATGTCGACGGCCGCCTGGTTGCTGTGGCGCTACGTTCTGCCGCGCACGACCGGAATGTCGATGCGCGCCCAGATCGCCGTGCAAATGCTCGTCTCCGGCGCGATCTTCGGACCGATTGCCTTTGCGGTCACGGAACTCTACCTGCAATTGTTTCTGCAGCGATCGATCTTTTCGCCCTACCTCGGGGGCGATCTGACGCTGACCGTCTCGGCGGCGCGGATCCAACTCGAGCCGCTGATCATCGCCTCGGCAACGGTCGTGCCGACGGCATTGCTCTGTGTCGTCGGCTACCACCTGCACTGGTCGCGGATTCTGCTGCTGCAGAGCCGCGAGCGCGAGATGCGCGAAATGGCGATGGCGGCGCAGCTCGTCGCGCTGCGGGCGCAGGTGAATCCCCACTTCTTCTTCAACAGCCTGAATTCGATTGCGCAGCTCATCTCGACGGACCCGCAGAAGGCCGAAGATTGCGTCGAGCGCCTCGCCGAGATCTTCCGCTACATTCTCAAGCGCAGCGACGACGAGTTCGTCTCGTGCGCCGACGAGCTCGAGATCGTTGACTCGTACCTCGAAATCGAGAAGGCGCGCTTCGGTGACGCATTGCGCATCGTGCGCGACATCGACCCGCGCGCCAACTCCATCAGCCTGCCCGGATTGCTCCTGCAGCCGCTCGTCGAGAACGCGGTGAAGCACGGCATCTCGCGCAAGATCGGCGGCGGCGAGGTGCGCATCGAGGCGCGCGTCGAAGGCCCCGACCTGGTGCTGCGGGTACGCGACACCGGTGCGGGCATGGGCGTTGCCCGCGCCGCGTTCGATAGCGGCGTCGGCCTACGCAACGTGCGCGACCGGCTCGTAAAACACTACGGCGATAGCTACGCGCCCAAGCTGCATTCGACCGAGGGGGAAGGGACGACGGTCACCGTGCGCGTGCCGATCGCTTCGCCGGAGCGGAGGGCGGCGTGATGCGGGCGCTGGTCGTCGACGACGAGCAACTCGCGCGCGACCGCTTGGTCGGCTTTCTGCGCAAACTCCCCGACGTCGACGTGGTCGGCGAAGCGGGCAACGGCGTCGATGCCGTGCGTCTGGTCGGCGAACTGGCGCCCGACGTCCTCTTCCTCGATATGCAGATGCCGGGGATGGACGGGCTCGGCGTCCTCGAATCGCTGAAGCAGCGGCCGCATGTCGTCTTCGCGACGGCCTACGACGAGTACGCGATCAAGGCATTCGAAGTGCATGCGGCCGACTACCTGCTCAAACCGATCCGCCGGGCGCGATTGGAAGAGGCGGTGCGCCGGGTGCGCGAACGGATGGAGAAGCAGGCGCCGGCGCCGTTTGCTGTCGATGAGTTGCTCGCCCGGATCGAGGCCGGCAAGCGCCGCTACCTCACCCAGATCCCGGTGCAGCGCGGGCGCCAGATCCTGCTGCTGCCGAGCAACGAAATACTCTGGTTCGAGGTCGAGTTCCGCCTCGTCTTCGCCTACGTCGACGGCGACCGCTTCATGACCAACTTCACGCTGAAGGATCTCGAGGACAAGGTGGATCCCGAAGTCTTCTTCCGCGCTCACAAGTCGCGCTTGGTCAACCTCGAGCACGTCCGCGCCATCGTCCCGTGGTTCGGCGGCCGCTTCAAACTCGTCATGCGCGATAGCAACTCGTCCGAGGTCGAACTCAGCCGCGCCCAGGCCCGCGAACTGCGCGCCCGGATGCACTGGTGACGCCAGCGGTTCCAGTTTCCTCATTTGTAATTGCCGCGACGCCAGGCTACTCACTCCAGCGCGCGGCCCAGCGCTCCCAGGAGGTCTCGATGCGTTCTCGTCCGATGTTTTTCTTCGCCCCCGCGCTCACTTCGGCGGTTTTACTGCTCGCCGGTTCCGCTCTTGCCCAGCCCGCCTGCGTCGGCGACTGCGACGCGAGCGGCGACGTCACCGTCGACGAGGTCATCACCCTCGTCAACATCGCTCTCGGCACCGCCACGGTCGACACCTGTGCGGCTGGCGATGCCGACGCCTCGGGTGACGTGACCGTCGACGAGATCGTCACCACCGTGACCATTGCCCTCGAAGGCTGTCCGGACGTCATCGGCCCGACACCGACACCGACGCTCGAGGTTACCCCGGAGCCGACCGCGACGCCGACCGCGACGCCTACCTTCGGCGGCCCGCTCGGCACCCGGCGCTTCGTGTTCGACACCGCGCGCAGCACGTTCCAAGGCGTGCTCGCTCCCGGCTTCGCGGTCACGCTCGGCAACTTCCGCGGCCAGAACGACGGCGTATTAGGCGACGCCTTCTTAGAGTTCGAGGCCGGCGCCCCGGACGAAAACGGCATCGCGCTCATCAACATCACCGACGCCTCCGACTACATCGTTGCCCAGGCGCCGATCGCCAATTTGACGATCTGCCTCAAACCGATCCTCCCCGTCGCCAACGCCGGCGCCGTGCAGTGTTCCGGAGGCCTCGATTACAGCATCGAGACTTCCGTCGACCGCATCATCGGCCAGGTCGGCATCGATGGGTTCACGGCTGCGGATTGTTCGGCTGCGGGCGGGAATCTGGAAGGCCCGAACCAGATTTGCGCCGAAGGCATGGTCGGCCTCGAGTGCTTCCTCAATGAAGACTGCGACAGCGTGGTCGGCAGCGGCGACGGCCTCTGCGGCCTCGGCACCGGTCGCTGCCCGGGGAGCCCGATCAATCCCGGCATCCCCTGCGACAGCAACGCCGATTGCGGCGGTGCAGCCTGCACTCCCGTGCGCTGTACTGCCGGCAAGGTCGGCGATCCTTGCCGCAACGCCGGCGATTGCGACAGCACTCCGACGTCCGAAGACGGCATCTGCGGCCAAGCCGCCGCCAATCCCGGCGGCTGTCAGGGTACGGTGATGTTCGGCCAGACCGGCGAGGACAGCGGCGCCGGCTCGGTCGTCTTCGCTCCGCTCGAGTCTTTCGGGCTCAACGGCCTTCCGGTCGAACTCGGCTTCGAGGCTGCGCTGCCTTGCGGTGACGAAGGTAGCGGCGTGGCCCAGGCTTTCGCGCTGACGACCGGCACCGCGCGCACGGTGATCTTCAACTTCAACGCTACCGACGACGACCTCGTCTTCGAGCAGCAGGGCGCGAACTTCGATTGCCACAACTGGGAGAACGGCACCGGCGGCAAGTTCGGCCTGAGCTTCCCGGCGCTCAACGCCAACCCGGCCGGCGCCGGCGACATCATCATCGGCTTCACATTCCAGGGCCGGTGAGCCCAGCGCCCCCTGCGGCGCCGCTGGAACGGCGGCGCCGCAGGGACTATCAATGGTGATCGTGATTCCTCTGCAACCCAACCGTGCCCTGATCCGTAGCGTTTCCGTCGCCATCTGCGCCGTCCTCGGAGCCTTGCCCGCTGTCGCTCAAATCCCGCCGCTCGGCGACGCCAACTGCGATTTCGTCGTCGACCAGCGCGACGCGCGCCGGGTCGTCGCCATCGTCTTCGGCGCCGCCAACCTCTGCGGCCGCGCCGACGTCAACGGCGACGGCACCGTCAGCATTGCCGACGCCGCCGCCGTCGGCCAGTTCATTGCCGCGCAGCCGACCCCGACCGTCGCCGCGAGCGTGACTCCCACCTCGAGCCCTACTCCCACGCTCAGCCCGTCGCCCGCGCCCAGTGCCACTCCCACCGTCATCCCGTCCGCAACCGAGACGACAACTCCGTCGCCGACCGAGACGGTCACCGGAACCCTGCCGCCGACCCTGACCCCGAGCTTGACCGCCACCGCGACCAATACCGCGACCCAGACGAGCAGCCCGACGCCGACCCGCACGGACACCACGACGCCGACACCGAGCGTGACGCCGACTGGGACCTCAACACCTACCGCGAGCGCGACCCATACGCCGACGCGGACGGCAACGAATTCGCCGACATCGACCCAAACCCGCACCGTCACTTCGACGCCGACCGCGACGATCTCGCAGACGCCGACCCGCACCGCGTCGGCGACCCGCACCCTGACCCCGTCGCGCACGCCAACGCCGTCGTGGACGATCACGATGACCCGGACATCGAGTCCGACGCGCACGCCGACGGTCACCTGGACGCCGAGCCGCACACCGACGCTCACCCGCACGCCGACGCTCACCCGGACGTTCACGGCGACGCCGACGATCACTCTGACGCCAACCGTCACGGCGACGCCGACGGCGACGTCGACCCTGGCACCGGGGCCGAACATCACATTCTTCGGGCTGGCGCGCGCCGACAACACGGTCGTTTCGCCGGTGGGAACGACTCCCGAAGGGATCCCTATCTATGAGCGTTCTGCGGGCGCCGGATTTCTCATCGTCGTCGAAGCAAAGGCCGGGGCCGGCGGCGGTTCGCTCGGCCGCTGCAATACCTCGTACAATGCCTTCGATCCGGGCGCCCGTCCCGACATTCAGATCCTGGCGAGTCGCAAAATCGGCGCCGGTGACCCGGCCGTGTGCGATGCGGTATTGCCGGCGCGCCCGACCGGGACCGGATGCGGCGCCTCCGCCCCGTTTGTCGAGGGGGCGGCGGGCGGCATCCCTGCGATCGAGCCGCCGACGTTCGATCCGGCCTCGCAGGCCGTGGCCGACGCGCTCAACGACTTCGGTTGCCGGATGTCCTTCAATACGACCGATTCGCCGTGCACACTCAGCGCGTTCGGCAATCCCCGGGTGGTCGCGACCGACAGCCAGGGGCAGTTCTGCAGCGAAAGTGTGTGGGACGTTGCCGACTTGTTCCCGAAGGGGGACACCGTGCTCACGGCGCGCTGGCGCGGCACGGGTGGCGTCCTCGGGCCGCCGAAGCAGATCCTCGTGCGTGTTCTGTGAATTTCGCCGCGCCGCGATCGTTGCTAGCTTCGACCGACAAGATGCGAAGGAGACCGCGATGAAGACTACCGCACGCATGGCATGGGTGCTCGGGATGCTGCTGGCTACATCTGCAGGGGCGCAACCGGGGCCGGTGATTCTCGAACTCGGCCCGCTGCAGCCGACCCCGGCGCCGACGCCGCGCGACGCGGACAAATTGCGGCTCGTCTCGACCGTTACCGTGCAGAACAACGCCGAGGGCGAGAGCGTCGTTTCGTTCGAGGTGAGCGATGTTGCCGACGAGGGGGACGACCGCATCCGGCCAATTGCCATCAAGACCTATGCGCTCACCGAGGAAGGCATCAAAGAGGCGCCTGCCGCAGCACGACCTCTCGGGCGCCGTATCGTCGAGATGATCCGCGACGTCGAGCGCGAAATGCTGCGCTACGCCGAGATTGCCGGCCCTCCCAAAGAGCGCAAGCCGATTACCGAATAGGTTGCGAAGTGTCGATTCGCGGGCGAGAGCAATGGCTGCCGTGCCGCTGAACCGACCGCATGGCGGGCGCATCCGGCAGGTTTGGTTGCTGCGCTGGCTGGTCGCCCTCAACCTGACGCTGGCGATCGCGGGGGCCTACTTGGCGATCACCTGGTCGACGCGGGCGCTGATTCTCGTCGCCGGCGTGCCGATCGCATTCGTTCCCTTCTCCTACGCGCGGTTTCACCTCGACGGTTACCTCGCGGAACATTTCAACGCACCCCGGTTTCTCGGCGTCGCCGCGCTCTTTGCGATCGCGCTCGATGCCGTGATGGTCGGCCAACTCCTCACCTCACGCGCCGTGTCCGCTGCCGAGTTCCTGCACAGCCCCACCGCGTCTTGGATCGGCCCGGTCTGGTTCAGCAGCTTCGCGATTCTCGCGCTCGCTCTCGGTGCCAAGCGCTTCGTGCTCGCGCCGGCACGCCGGCTCGCTCGGCGCGCGCGTCCGAGCCCAACGAGGACGACCGCGGTAGATATGGGCCGCCGCCAGTTTCTCCGCCAGGCGACGGTCTTCGGGGCCGGTGCGCCGTTCGCTGCGTCGCTAGCCGGCGCCAACATCTCCTACGACTTCCGCACCGAGGAGCACGAGATCCGCTTGCCTCACTGGCCGCGCGGCCTCGACGGGCTGCGGATCGCGCACCTCTCCGACATCCACGTTGGCGGCGCGATGGACCTTCCGCGCCTGTTGCGGGTGGCGGCGCTCACCAACGCCGCGCGGCCCGATCTCGTCGTTCACACCGGAGACTTTCTCACCCACCGCGATGGCGATTTCGATCTTCCCCTGTACGAAGCGCTCGGACGCATCGAGGCGCCGCACGGGCAGTGGGCCTGTCTCGGCAACCACGACTTCGACGATCCTCTGCGGCTGGTGCGCCGCCTGCACGCTGCGGGGGTGCGCACCTTGCGCAACCGCATGGTGACGATCTTCATCGACGGCCACGAGATCGAACTCGCCGGCATCGACTATGCGTTCGGCCGCTCGCAGCGAGGCGAGATCTACTCCCAGGTCGTTGGCGCGTGGGGGCCGCGCCGGCCGGTGCCACGCATTCTCCTCAACCACGACCCGAGCGCCTTTGCGGCACTCCCCGAAGGCTGCGCCGACCTGGTGTGCTCGGGGCACACCCATGGCGGGCAGATCGGCGTGCAGTTCGGCGCCGGCAGCGCGATGACTCTGGTGGGTCTGATCGGCGTTCCCGATCAGGGGGTATTCGTGCGCGGTGACATGCGCTTGTTCGTCACCCGCTGCGTCGGTTTCTACGGCTATCCCATGCGCATCGGCATTCCGCCCGAGGTCGCCCTCCTCACGCTGCGCTCGGCGTAGCGCTCAGGGGTTCATTTCGTACGCGCCGTCGAGCGAGAGCACGCGCTGCCAGACCGCATCGTAGCGGCGCTCGTCGCGCACCGGCTTGCGGATCATCTGCGTCGCCAACTGCATCTGCTCGGCGCTGCTGCTCGGTTTGTTGTGTAGGCCGAGGGCGAACTCGGAGAAGTCGCGCACCAGGAAATCGAAGATCTGGTCGACGACGCCGTCCTCGATCTCATGGATGCGCGCGTTCTCGAGAATCAGTTGCGCGTAGACGACGAGTGCGAACAACTCGCCACCGGCAAGGACGAAGTCGATGTCGCGCATCTGCTCCTCGTCAGGAGCCGCGGTGGCGAGCAGGGTGCGGAAGACCTCGACTTGCTCGCCGAACACCCGGACGTTGGGAAGGTCCCACGCCGCGAGCGCGAGGCGATAGTCGTGGAAGCGGATGCTGCTGAGTCCCTTGGCGGGACCCTGGTTGAAAAGGAAATCGTCGTTGGCGGCATCGTCGCGCTTGGGTACGGCGGGGAGTTCGACCGCAGCGAAAAAGAAGTTCGGCATGAACTTCACGATCAGCGCGATGTTGACGTGTACCGTGCCTTCGAGCTTCGGTAGCCCGCGGATGTCCATGGCGGCCTGCGAGAAGTAGGTGCTGCGCTCGAAGCCCTTGGCGGCGATGACGTCCCACATCAGGTTCATCACGCGCTCGCCCTCGGTGGTCACCTTCATCTTGACCATCGGGTTGTAGAGCAGGTAGCGCCGGTCCTCGGCGGAGGCCGAGCGCATGTAGTCGCAAGCGCGCAGCGCGAACAGCTTCATCGCCACCAAGCGGCTGTAGGCGTCGACGAACATCCGCTTGACGTGGGCGAAGTCGGTGACCCGCATGTTGTAGAGACGGCGGTTGTGGGCGTGGGTGATCGCTTCGTAGAGGGAATGGGTGCACATCCCGATCGAGGCCCAGCCGAGGTTGTACTTGCCGATGTTGACGGTGTTGAGGGCGGCATCCCACGCGGCGCGGCCTTTGTGGAGGATGTCCGCTTCGGTGAGCGGGTACGCGTCGAGGGCAAACTCGGAAACGTAGTTCTGGCTGGCGACGACGTTCTGCACGCAGGTGTACTTGGGGTGGGCGGAGTCGGCGGCGAAGAAGACGTAGTCGTCGGAGCCGGTGAGCTTGCCGAAGGTCGAGACGATCGCGGCTTGGTTGCCGTTGCCGATGTAGTACTTGCGCCCACTGGCGCTGTAGCGGCCCTCGTCGACCGGGGTGACCACCATGTCGGTCGAGTAGATGTCGGCGCCGTGGGCCTGTTCCGAGAGGCCGAAGGCGAAAATTCCGCCCTCGTCGAGCAAGCGTGCGGCGCGCTGCTTGACCTCTTCATTGCCGCTCATCCAAATCGGCCCGAGTCCGAGGACGGAGACCTGCCACGTGTACCAGTACTGCAATCCGTAGAACCCGAGGATCTCCGCGAACTCGCAGATGCGCGAGGTGTCCCAGCGCGCATCGGATGCACCGTAGCCAGCGGGCGTGCACATGGTAGCGAAGACCTTTTCGCGGCGCACGAAGTCGAGGAAGTCGGCGTACCAGACGTTGGCATGGTAGTCGGCCTTGAGCTTCGTCTTGCCCTTGGTTTCGAAGAACTCGATGGTCTTGCGCATGACCTCGAGCGAGCGTGCATCCGGATAGCGGCGGTCGTGGCGCTTGGGGTTCAGCAAAATGTCCATGTGTCCTCCAGGGCGGGCACCGTATGCCGAAGTGGGGCAGGGAGGCAATCGAGGGCGGGCGGCGTCGGCGTCGCGTTCCCCATCTTGGACATCGGGACGATCAACGACACGATCATCGCGCTGTCTTTGCAGTGCCAGTAATCGTCAGGCGATGACTGCCTGCATGCCGTGGAAGATGTCGCAATTGGCGTCGCCCGATCTTGGGATTGCCTGCCGATGTCAATTGCCGCCGCGAACGGCGCGGGCGTGGAACTGTAGGGTCTTGAACGCCGAGGCGGTGTCGCCGTAGGTGAAGAGGATGTACCAAGCGCGGTTGATGTCGGCGGCTGTCGTTGCGGTCCCGTAGTTGAGCGGCTGGGTACAGCGGCACGGGGGCACGTTGCTGCCGGGGCGGCAATCGTCATCGGACTCGCAATGGCAACAATCCCTCGTTGAGGTTTTCGTTCCGGAATACTACGTCCGTGCGGGGCCAGGTGTCGTCCACGTATCCGGGGTGCGGTCAGTAGATGAGGTGCAATGTCATGGCAGGCCGCGAATTTCTCACGATGATCGAGATCGACGCGCCCGTGGCGCGCGCATGGGATGTGCTGACCGACTTCGCCGACTTCGGCGAGTGGTGCCCGACCCTGCGCGCGGTTGCGGGCGCCGCGGCGGTCGGCACGGGGCTCAAGCTGCGGCTCGCGGCGGCGCCGGGGGCCGACCGCACGCTCGGCCTGTCGGCGACCGTGCGCGTCGTTGATCCACCGAAGGAACTCGCCTGGGGTGGCGGCTTTCCCGGGGCTCCCTGGCTCCTCGACGTCCACCATTGGTTCCGGCTCGAGCCGCTCGCCAGCGAGCGCTGTCGCCTCCATCACGGTGAGCGCTTTCGCGGGCTTCTGCGGCCGCTGCTCTGGTGGGCGATCGCGACCCGCGTCGAGGCCGGCTACCCCGCGTTCAATCTGGCGTTCAAGGCGCGTTGCGAGGCGCCTCGGGAATCGCGATAGAACTCGCCTGCCTGAATCGCTCGCAGCGGTCTTCCACGCGGAGCACCGCGTCCGCGGATTTTCAGCTTGCTTCATTTCGCCGAACCTGATTCAGTGAACCGATGCCAGTGAAGACCATCAGCCGCCAGGAACGCAAATCGCTCACCCGCACCTCTCTCAAGGATGCTGCCCGCCGGTGTTTCGCCGAACGCGGCTACGACGCCACCGGCATCGCCGATATCGCGCGGGCTGCCGGTGTCGCCAACGGCACCTTCTACGTCCATTTCTCGGGCATCGAGGACCTCGTCGACGAAATGCTCGCCGAGTTCAATGACGCCTTCGCGCGTCGCCTCGAGCCGATCGTCATGGCCGCCACTGCCGGCACGGCCTCCGTCGAAGTCGTCGTCCGCGCCGCCGCCGAAAAGATGCTCGACCATTGGCGGGCCAATCGGGCCTTCATCGAGTGCTACCTCCAGCGTAGTACCTCGGCCCTGTCGCTCGCGTCCGTGCGCGATGGCGTCAATCCGCCGATGGCCGCCTTGTTGCGGCAAGCCCTCGAACGCGTCGCCGGCGGGCGTGCCGATTTCCATGCCGACCTCGTCACCCAGGCCCTGCTGGGCATGTGGTTGCGCGTCGGCCTGCAGTATCTCTTCAACAAGCAGGTATCCCGCAGCGATGCAGTCGAAACCCTCGTGCGTCTGACCGTTGGCGCTGCGAACGCGGTGCTCGACACCAAGCGCGCCAGTGACGCGCCGGTGTCTCCACGCAAAGGAAGGTAGGCGTACCAATGAATTCATCTCTTACCGGAATTGGCCTTGCATTCGCTGCTGGCGCCGCTGCGTGGACGTTGGTCGAGCACCTGCTCCACAATCACCTCGGACACCACGGGCGCGGGCGCAATCCGTTCGGCAAGGAGCACATGCGTCACCATGCGACGACATCGTACTTCGCACCGACGGGTAAGAAGGCACGCGCCGCGACACCTGCCGTGCTGCTGGCTTGGTTGATCTGCGCACTGGCGATCGGCCCGGTGATCGGTACCGCGTTCGCAGTCGGGCTCGCGGCGATGTACGTCGGCTACGAGGTCGTGCATCGGCGCGCGCACACGCATCCGCCGCGTGGCGCCTACGGCCGCTGGCTGCGTCGCAACCATTTCCATCATCACTTTCTCAGTCCGAAGACGAATCATGGCGTCACAACGCCGATCTGGGACTACGTCTTCGGTACCCACCGCGAAGTCGCCGGTCCCATCCGCGTGCCCGCGAAACACGCGATGACGTGGCTCGTCGATCCAGCGACGGGGCGGGTGCGCGACGAGTTCGCGGCCGACTATGTCCTTGCCGGCCGCGGCGCCGCCGAGCCGCCGCCCGCGCTCGAAGGTACGGTGGCGCTAGCTGCGTGAGTGCGCCTGGGATCATCGTGCAGAGGGAATCATTCTAGCGTGCGAACGTGCTGACAGCCTGGTGTACTTCTCGAACTTCCGCCGCCCTCGCGGACGCGCGGGCCCAGACTCCCGCACCGAGCGTGGATTCCCACTCCCCCTTCCGCGGGGACGACGGAATTTGAGGTGTACAAGGCTCTTCAACGGCTGCTAAGCAACGAAGAATATGTCGCTGGATCTCCGCACCCGCACCGACGGGAACCAACAGCCGACCGAGCCGGCTCAGATCTTCGGTGACACGCTCCCAGCGCTGCTGGCGGCGCGCGCCGACCTCGTCGTTCCCGGTGCGGCGCGCCTCCACCTGCGACCGCTTGTGCTGGAGATCGACGCTGCAGCCTGGACGCTCGTCTGGAACGATCGCGGCGTGGCCGTTCACGCCGGCGACGCGGGTGCGGTTGCGAGGGTGCGGCTCACGCGCGAGGAGTTCGACGATCTCGTCGACGATCTGCGCACGCCCATCGCCCTCTACAGCAGCGGCGCGCTCGATATGCCTGCGGGCGAGTTCGGTGACTTTCTCGATTGGTGGCTGGTGCTGCGCGCCACCCTCGATGCGCGCGCGCTCTACACGTCGGGGTCAGTGACGTTCCGCGACCGCGATGGTGGCCGACTCGATCTGACCCGGAGCTTTCATCCCGATGAGTCTCGCGACGAGATGGCCCACTTCCTCGCCGAAGCCGGCTTCCTTCATGTCCGCGGGCTGTTCACCGAGGCGGAGATGGCGGCGGTCTCCGCCGACATGGATCGCGCCGCGCCGCGCTATACTCGCGGCGACGGGCGCAGTTGGTGGGCGCGCGTCCGCAGCGGCGAGGACCGGCTCGTACGCATGCAGGGGTTCAATGAACATTCTCCCACGACCGCGGCACTGATTGCCGACGAGCGCTTGCTTCGTTTCGGAGATCTTCCTGGTGACGGCCATATCTACGAGCAGATGGCGAACAATCGCATCGAAGCGCTGTTCAAGCCGATCGGTGTCGTCGAGGGAATCTCCGATGTCCCGTGGCACAAGGACTGCGCCCTCGGGCGACACTCCTACGAATGTTGCATGATCACCATGGGAATCTCGGTGACCGGCGCGGGACCGGATTCGGGGCAGTTGCGCGTATTCGCCGGTAGCCACCGGGCGCTGGTCCGGCCGGGAGTACTTGGCGATCCCGGCGCACTCGACTTGCCCGAAGTCGCACTCGCCACCGAGACCGGCGATATGACGATTCACTGCAGCTGCACGCTGCACATGGCGCAGCCGCCGGTCACGAGCGAACGGCGAGTCATGTACACCACATGGTCGTTACCTCCCGCCGATACGGCCGCTTGTTGGGCCGGTCGTGCGAAGGTCCGCCGCGCCCGCGAGAGTGCCCCGGTGACCGTCTCGCAGCCACCAGCGCCGGAGGCGTAGGTTCCCGAGCGGGAACGGATCCCGCACCGTGCTGCGATGCTTTTTGCATGCGCACAAGGCTGTCGTTGGTGCAGTTTCGGGGTTGCCGGATTCAGCAAGGGGGCGTTCCAGTCGGCGCCGACGGCTTCGAAAACGAAGCGGGATCGGGAACGACCTATATGGGCAACGTCGCCGATGCCAATACCGGCAACGGTATCGTCGTCAGCGGTTCAATGAATGTGATCGAGAAGAATGCGCTATTGGGAAGCGGACTGATCGAACTCGTCGATCAGTTCAGTACATGTGGCTCCAACACGTGGACGAAGAACTCGTTCGGCACGAGTCGGGCGGTCGCTTTCGTGCGGCGTCAGCCCGGCGCTTGACCTGGTGCGGCAGGGCTCGTCCAGCGGGCATCCATCGGCAATGTCAGTACGAAGCGAGTGCCGTGGCCGGGTTCGCTGGCCACCGCGATCGTCGCACCGAGAGCTTTGCTGAAGCGCTTGACGATGTGCAGTCCGAGGCCGACGCCATTGTCGCGCGTGGAGTTCCGCGCCTGACGAAAGCGGTCGAAGATGTGCGCCAGGTCGCTTGCCGGAATGCCCTCGCCGGTGTCCGACACGCTCAGGTTGATCGTGCCATTCGTCGGTTCTTCGCTGACGATCGCAACCTGGCCGGCGTGCGTGTACTTGCTCGCGTTGTGGATCAAGTTGCGCAGAATCGCCGCCAGCTTGCGGCGGTCGGATGTAAGCGTAATCCCGGGCGTTGGCAGGGTCCATGTGATCTCCACATCGTCCTTGGCCCAACTCTGCGGGATGGCGCTGCGTAACTCGTCGAGGAAGTGGGCAAGGTCGAACTCGCAGGTGTCGAGGCGCACCTGGCCGGCTTCGATCTTGTCGATGTCGAGGAGGTTCTGCAGCATGTCGAGCGTGCCGAGCGCTTGGCCGTGGATCCGCATCAGGGCGTCGTCGACGTCGGCTGGATCGGTGAGGACGCCCTCGCGGAGCAAGTCGGTGTAGCCGATGATGACGCCGAGCGGATTGCGAAGTTCGTGGGCGACCGTCGCGAGAAACTCGCTCTTCGCTTCATGCGCGCTGTTGGCTTCGTTGACGAGGCGCGCGTTGGCGCTAGCCTGGTCCAAGAGTCGCCGCCGATACCGATCGATCGTGCCGGCACCGAGAGCGGCCACAAAAACGGCGGCGGCCAGGCCGCTCAAGCTGTACCAGGCGTCGAGGTGGGTCTTGGCGCCGAATTGAAGAATCACGGGATAGCCGACGATGGCCGTGGTGCTGGCGAACAGTTGGTTGCGCGCACCCAATGGCAACAGAGCGACCGTGCCGCCGAGGATCAAGGTGATGGCGATGACGTTGAGTTCACCACTGCCGCCGACGAGTGCCGAGTACAGCAACACACAGGCGATCACCGCATTGATGCCGAAGACGGTGCCGTGAACGGCAAATCGCGAATGGCGCCGCCCAACGATGAGCATGGTGATACACACTGCGAACATGGCGCCGTCCACGAGAATCAGGGCGATGCGATGGTCGGGCCGGATGACCCACTCCACTGCACCCCAAATCATGGTGCAGCAGAGAAGCACGGCAACGGCGCTCGACGCTTGATGCACCAAGGTTTCGCGCCGTTCGTTCTCGTGCGCGGCCAAAATGGCTCGTTCGTCGCCGAGCGACCAGTTGTGGGGTGCGCGAGGCGGATTAGTGACAGCGCGGTACATGCGAATCCTGCACTTATGCGCGCCCGCGTCGGGAAGACAATGAGAAACGCACCGCTGGGCGATCGTGCTGGACACCCTCGGGTCGATGCCAACGGGCGCCAGTCGCTCGATCACGGGGGAGAGTAGGCTTTTCAACCGCTGCTGGGGATCGGCTTCTAGGTGGAGGTTCGCACCCCGCGGGGTTCAGTTCAGCTTCGCGAATTCCTGCTCGAGACTGCGGTTGGTGACCACCTGCACGCCGTTGGCGACGAGTAGCTCGACCAATTCGGGAGGAGCGTCCTGGTCCTCGAACCAGAAGACGCGCACGCGCTTCTGGATGGCCTCGTTGGCCACGTGCAGGGGCGAGATGTCGGCGTTGCCGGGGAGCAGGACGACGATGTCGATATCGCTGCGGATGTCGTGCAGGTGCTGGTTGCAGGCGTGCCCGAGCAGGGTGCTGCATGACGTATGCACGGGAAAGAGTTCGAAGTCGTAGGCGAGCAGGCGGCGCGCCCTGACCATCGCTTCGGAGCTCTCGTCGGGGTTGAGGCCGACGAGGGCGACCCGCCGGCAGGTCTTCAGCAACTCGCGAATCTGCCAGCCCGGCGCGAGGACCAGCTCGCGGTGCTCGGCCGTCTTGAACGTCCACTTCGGCTTGGGTGGGATCCTGGGCAGGGAATCCATGGCGAGTTCTCCTTTCGCTGACGGCGAAACGGGCGTCGAAGGCCGTCAGACGAAACCCAAGCAAGGCGCGAGCCAGGCACGGGGTATGCGACGGCGGCACGGAACAGGGGTGGAGGTTCGCGCTGCTGGGAAACGGGAGGGGGTATGCTGTGCTGGATGGTGGCAACTGCGGAGAGCGCGAGATCAGCCCGGAAGGCGTGCTGGCGTAGCTCAGATGGCAGAGCCGCTGCTCCGCAATTCGCCGAGCGACCGTTCCCGACAACACGTTACAAACTGATTCTTTAGCAACGCCAACGGCTTTGCGTCATGCGACGTATTGGCGATGGCTGTGGGTAACTGGCGTATCTTGGACGGCAGTGTCCCCACGAGTGTACCCATTTCATGTTGCTATGCTTCGGTGCGAGCGACCCGGATTCGGCCGCCGCGCACGGTGACGACGGCTTTCGCCGCCAGGTCGTCGGCGTGCCCGGTCAGCAGGTCGTCGAGCAAGCTAATCCGCTGGGTCGACGGCACGTCGGGGAGCCGATTCATTCCGCAGTGGGGAGCTCCACGCAGAAAGATCAGCTTGCCAAAATCGGAGTCGATCGTGACCAGTATCCGTCCCTCGGCAGCTGCCCATTGAAGAATGATCGCATCTCCCGGGTCTTCCCCGCGTTCCCGGGCCTCGGCGACGTCATGGCCGCGTTCGCGAAGCCAGACGGCGACCCGATGGCCGGCGCAGCGATCGAAGAAACCTCACTGCGCGACGACACTGACGGCGTCGAGTGAGTCGTGAGCAATGACGGCGTGAGCGTAGACTAAGCAGGCACGAATGTCGTCCGCTTCGAGGTCCGGATAGTCCGCGAGGATGCCCTCCGCGTCTTCGCCCTGGGCAAGCAGACTCAAGATCAATTCGACGGAAACGCGCATGCCACGGACGATCGGCTTGCCCCCGAAAATACTCGGATCAGCGGTGATGCGTGCAAGAATCTCAGGGTCGGTCATCATCAAGCCTTTTCCCAATTCCAATCGAACATTGATGCTATACGAAGAAATCACATCCGTCTGCCAGGCGCTGCGACCATACGGTTGCGGAATCCAGACTCTATCACAGGCCCGCGTTCAGCGACGCTCTTCCCTATCCAGTGTGCCTACCCAGTCAGCTAGGCCTTCTTCCGCAAGAGTGATGTTTGTGTTTGCGGAAATTTCCGCCATGCGAGCCGTGTCCCACCGCTTGGGAACCACCCTGCTCGTAGACGAGTAGATCATCTCCGTAGGGGGACAGGGTCAGACCTGGAAAGCCGTATTTCCAACCCACCGTAAATGATTCCCGACCTGACCCCATTCTCCTCATAGGCCGCACGTTCTGCACCTCGACGAAGGTGTAGGCGGGTCACGAACCCCACGGCTGAAGTGGCGCGGCGATTGCAATTTACGACGCCGATTCGAGGACGGACCCGGTGCTGATCCAAGCGCCGATTCACCGGCTTCACTCCGATCCGCGATTCCGCTATACGCGGTGGCTGTGATGACGACTCAACGTTCGCCAGAACTCGACCGGCGATTGCATTCGACGGCGTATTCTTGTTGAACCCGAGTGTCCCCCAAAGTGTCCCCATTGGTCTCCGGGCAAATCGGGGCGCGGCTGCAAGGTGCTGATTTTGGGTTGTTTGCTGGCGTAGCTCAGATGGCAGAGCAGCTGATTCGTAATCAGCAGGTCGACGGTTCGATTCCGCCCGCCAGCTTTCGAGAAACCCCCTGGGAAACCAGGGGGTTTCGTCGTTTCGGGGGTCGAAGGGATGAGTGCCGCGATGTCGGGCAGCATTCGGGCGCGCAGAGGGTTGCTGTGGGTGTAGCGGACGAGTTCGAGCAGATAAGCGTCGTTCTGAGCGAGGATGGATTTGAACCGGTTTCGCAAGAGGTGGCTGCAGCGATGACGGCGCAGATTGAAGGCGGTCGCGTAGCCGGCGAGCAGGCGTTGCATGACGCAGGAAACGGGCGTGGTACCGGTTCGGGCCAGGAGATGCACGTGGTTGGGCATCAGGCACCAGGCGTAAACCGCCCATGCGGAAGCGGAGACCTCCGTCTCGAGGCGGTCGAGGAAGTCGCGGCGATCGAGATCGGAGCGAAAGATGCGTCGGCGCTCGCTGCCCCGAGCGATGATGTGCTGGAGAGCACCGGGGCAGTCGAGCCGTGGTCCGCGGGGCATCCATGGATGCTGCCGCCAGGCAGGAGCTGGGACAAGTCACTATACAACTATCTCATCGAGAATCGTTAGAATCGTTACTGCGTCCCCAAGTTCTACGATGACTTCCCCGTTGATCAACGCGGTTTGGCAGACGCCTCTGCGACATCGCGTCAACCTGCGGGTTCTCCGGTCGGCTGCAGCGGCCAGTCGTTGGGCTGCTCACCGGCCAAGGACGACATCGATCCCGCTCATCACGAGCGAGAGCTTCCTGGGAGGCAGCTTTCCGACACGCTCGGTCAAGCATTGCCGGTCCAAGGTCACGATCTGCGACCCGTTCGCAACCGACTCCTTCGGCAGGCCGCTGACTCCCGCCGACAAGCGCACATTCCCGGGCGCGTCTGCCCATGTGAGGTTGCTGGTCAACGGCACGCAGACGACGGTGGCCAGTCGGCTGCGGTTCAAAGCGTCCCCCTGGACAACCACGACCGGCCGACGAAACCCTGGCCCCGACCCCGTCGGCTCCGGAAGGTCCGCCCACCAGGTCTCGCCTTGCGCGATCTCTACCACTCACTCCGCTCCAGGATCCGTCGACCGGCAGCAGATACGAATGCGTCGGTCGGCTCGCTCAGCTGATCCACGATGCGGTTCATCGCTTCAGTGACCTCGTCCGGCGAGTGACGGGCCAGGTACTCAGACAGCGCCTCGGCATAGAGCTGGCTGCGCGACTTCTTCGTCCGCCGAGCTTGTCGCTCGGCCCGTCGAAACACCTCGTCTGGCAGCGAGACGGCGGTTTTCATACCAGCGGTATAACCAGATGCTCGCCCCCGTAGCAAGCGATGCGCCGCCACCTTCCCCGATCACGCGATCAAGCCGCCCAACGACCTGGACGGTTCAGCTGCCGGCGCAAGACGGGACGACTCCTACGCTCGCACCCGTTCGTGGAGCAGGTGGAAGGTCGGAGAGCTCGACGGGTCATGGCATCGCGAACTCATTGGTTAGAACCACGAAGCCGTCACTATTGTCGTTGCGCAATCTCACGATCGCTCGATACTCGGGGGAGTCATACCAACCCCGTGCCGCCTCCTTGGCATGAGCTACGTCGATCCGAACCCGATCCGCGCCGGCATCGCCGCGACGCTCGAAGAGTCCGACTTCACCTCGATCCAGCAGCGCCGGTTCGAACTGGCCGCGGAGCGGACAAGCGGCCCAACCGCAGGTCTGTCCCGGCCTCGAACGAACCAGGGACCCATTCGCCTGAAGTTCTACGGGTTCGCAGCCCCTGGCGCTTCGCCAGGAGGCTCAGCACTCGCGCTCGGACTCGATGATTACGTCGAGCTCCTGCGGAGCACTGCGACCGCGCCACGCGAGCCGAGTCCGCAGGCGCAGCTCCCGGTCGCGGCGGTCCCGACCCTCGAGCGCCTGGGCATCTGTGCCGATCGCTGGCTCGAGACACTCAGGTTCTACCACCAGCACTTCTTTGCGATGGTGGGATGCGTCCATCAGATCAACGTCTACTGCGCCCGTACCGATCGCGACCACGCCAAGGGCCGTCGCTGGGCGGCGCAGGCCTTCCGCGACACCGCGTAGCCGTCCCATCCGCCATCGTCGCGGCTTTCGCATCGCTTTGGCTGCGTCGCACAATCTCCGATTCGCCCAATTCATTCTCGCCCAGCTTCGTCGGCGGAGCGTGACAGACTCCGTGCTCACGCCGCACGGCCACCCTTTTTGACCTTTTCGTCAGCCCGGATGTCGGCGCCGAACCGCTCCGGCAACCCGTCCCGAGCCCGAGCACGCCAAGGATCGCCAACGCTCCGGCAATTTCGGATCTACAACATCGTGGGTGTCTAAGTCCGTTCCTGAGTCCTTTCCTTCTAAGTCCTTTCCTCTCGTCTGCGGTCCACCGTTCACGCCCGCGGGGCAACGGCGCCTGCGCCTGCCAGCCGCCGAGGCTGCGACGCAATCCTCCGCCAGAGAGATCAGGCAGGCCGCGTCGATCGAGGCCGTCGAG
>Ga0163144_10002113_pt1 | contig 46409 bp, 48 predicted proteins | sample OliLak19BULKMAT1_FD_123175 | JGI IMG/M metagenome (GOLD analysis project Ga0163144, IMG submission 123175) | Freshwater microbial mat bacterial communities from Lake Vanda, McMurdo Dry Valleys, Antarctica - Oligotrophic Lake LV.19.BULKMAT1 | ecosystem: Environmental > Aquatic > Freshwater >... | reverse complement strand
GCCGAAACGCATAGTTACGTTACCTGCCGACGTTCGGCAGTGCGGCCTGAATGACTCCGAGATACCGGTAGACTACCGGATTCGGACCCAAACAGGAGTTCCGCACAATGTCGAACACACCTCTTCGCGTCCCCTCTTACCGACGCCACAAGCCCAGCGGTCAAGCCGTCGTCACCGTAGGCGGCCGCGACATCTACTTGGGCAAGCACAACACCGCCGCCAGCATCGCTGAGTACAAGCGAGTCATCGCGGAATGGTCAGCGCACGGCGGAAGCATCCCGCAGGTGCAAGCCAACGACCTGACCGTGGTTGAACTGACCGCGGCATTCATGCGACACGCCAAGGGCTATTACCGGCGCCCCGATGGATCCCCAACCAGCGAAGTGAACAACTTCCGCTTGGCAATCCGGCGATTGGTCCCGCTGTACGGCCGGACCAGGGCAGCGGACTTCGGACCGCTGGCGCTCAAGGCCGTACGGCAGGCCATGATCGTCGAGGGGCTTGCCCGTGGGAACATCAACCAGCACGTCAATCGAGTGCGCCACGTCTTCCGCTGGGGCGTCGAGAATCAAATGGTCGTGCCGAGCGTGTTCCAAGGGCTTCAAGCGGTCGCCGGCCTGCGCGCGGGGCGCAGCGGCGCCAAGGAAACCGCGCCAATTAGGCCGGTTCCAGACGCTTTTGTCGATGCCGTGCTGCCCCACCTGTCGCCCCAGGTCGCCGCGATGGTTGAGCTGCAGCGAATTACCGGCATGAGGTCAGGCGAAGTTACTGCCATGCGCGCCGCCGACATTTCGATGAGCGGCCGGGTTTGGGTCTATACGCCTTTGTCCCACAAGACGGCTTGGCACGGACACGAGCGCAACGTCTATCTCGGGCCGCGAGCCCAGGCCATTATCAAGCCGTTTCTGACTCCCGAGGTCGAGGCGTATCTGTTTGTCCCGGCAAGCGGTCGCCGTTTCGGTGCCATCAGTCTGGACCGGAAGACCAAGGTCTATCCATGCGAGCTCCGGCGACGCGAGCAGCAGCGACTCGACCGGCAGCAGAAAGGCCGACGGCACCCCAGCGGAAGTCGCTACGATTCCATCGGCTACTATCGGGCGATTCAGTACGGCATCGACGGTGCCAATCGAGAGCGGCTGGCGGAGGCCAGGGCGGCTGGACTCGAATCGGGGGAAGTCGACCTGGTGCCGCATTGGCATCCCCACCAGTTACGCCACAACGCCGCCACGGCGCTCAGGCGGGAACATGGCATTGAGGTCGCCCGAATCATCCTGGGGCATCGCAGCCCGGCAATCACCGAGGTCTACGCGGAGGTCGACCACACCCGCGCCGTCGAGGTCATGGCGAAAATCGGGTAGTTGTTACAATGGTCTCAATTGCTGGACTTGGGGAGTAGCTACCCCGTGGCTGGCGGCTGACGCGGATGCAACACCCCGCAGCAGCCGCTGGCCGGTCTGGCGGAAAGGTGTTGCATTATGCAGGCTCTCAATGGCTCAAGTGTGGCCGCAATACAGCGGCAATTCGAGCAGGCCTCTGGTACGTGGCCAAACCTTGTTTCGGCTGTTGTCTTCTGGCCCGATGGCGCGAGCCCAACCCCGGATCCCGTTGAGTTCTCGCTACCGGACCTATTTCAACCGCCCTTCACGCCCAGCGTGGTCTCCCCGTCAGGCGAATTACATTGGACGAGTATCGGCTGGGGATACCGCGGCGACACGCCAGGAAAACGATACCGAGCTGAATCAGCCGGGCTAGTTGGTTACTGGCGGCGATTCGGGGAATGGGGACATCGCGGCCATGTGATCGATCCATCGGAGGCACGCCAGTCCGTCGACAGGTTCAGGACGCTATCGGACCTCGGCAACGAGCTGATCGATGGGCTGGGAGGTGCCGGGCTCTCGTCCGATACTCTGCGCTGGCAGAGTGAGACCAGGTGGATACTGGCCGTTCACGAGCTAATCAAGCCCGAAGTTCACCTCGTCGACGAGCCCCGAGTCACAGTCGAATGGACGCGCGAGCTTTGGCTCGCATCGGCCGCCGCAATTGGCGAATTGGCGGCGCGACCCGTTTCGGAAAATAGTGCCCGCGACCGATTCTGCTATGACGAATGGTGCAAGGGGACCAACTGCAAGGCCATCAAAGCGGCGGTTAATGTGCACCCTGCGTGGGATCCATTGGAGACGATTGGGGGCATCAAGACCGCGGCAAGTCGGTACGCGGATCGCATGGATTTGCCGCCAATCCCCAAGCGCCGCGCCGGGCGTCCGACGAAGCGCACCCGCCGTCGAAGTTAGCCGGACAAAATGTGTGCGCGCCTAGTACACAAGCGCGCAATTTTCATTCGTCCGCATGTCGTGACAATTGGTTTCAGTCCCATTCACAAACGGAGACTGGAATCAATGATCGACATTTCGAGCGAAACCCTACTCACTATGCCCGAGGCGGCAGCCCGCATCCCGGGCCGCCCCTCTCTCTGTGCGTTGTGGCGATGGCGAACCAAGGGGCTCCGCGGTCGCAAGCTGGAGACCGTTTTGATCGGCGGCAGTCCCTACACCTCGGTCGAGGCACTCCAGCGCTTCGCCGAACAACGGGGCGGCATCGACGCGCCGTCCATACGCTCGCCTAAGCAGCGCGAGCGTTCTGTTGCGAAAGCCGAGCGTGAGCTGCGCTCGGCAGGCATCTGATAACCCCAGAAACGCCAACGGCCAGCACCCCGCTAAGAGTCTGGCCGTGGCGAAAGGACATCTACCGATGAAGCATTATACCACGACTCCGATTAGCTTCAATTCGCCCCCTCTGCAAAACGGCTACATGCCGGCACGTCTCTACGGCGGGGAAATCGTGCCACTTGGCATGTACCCGGACTTAATCGGCGCCGAGCTGCATCTGCTCGACGAACCGCACCCGCTCGCCCTGTCGCGGATACGCATCCCCGCGGCCCGAGAGTTCTCGCTGATTATCTATCTGTTCGAAGACGGCAAGCACGTCGACAGCTGTCTCTATCTGGACCTCAGCGATGGGGGCAACTGGTCCGGCCTGCGTTCAGGAATCGCCCGCTACAAGAACCTGTGCAACTAGCGAAAGGACATTCAACCCATGGCGATCACCACGACCACGCCGAGCGTGGCAAACGAAACCACGACGACTGACTTGCCGACGCTGGCAAGCTGGATCAACAACTCGCACGCCCGCGTCACTGCGACCAATCGGTCCTATCTAACGTTCGCCAGGGAGTGCGGCGATTGGCTCAAGCAGGCCAAGACCACCGTACCCCGCGGCCAGTGGCTCGCCTGGATCAAGGCGAATCTCGAATTCACCCCGCGCATGGCGCAGTACTACGTCACGATCGCGGACGAGTGGGAGACAATCAGCCGCCAATGCGAAACCGTTTCGCATTTGACGCTGCGGCAGGCGGTCAAGCTCGTCACGCCCGAGAAGCCCAGCAGATACATCCCGATGGAAGAGTTTCAATCGGACAAGCACCAACGGCTCCGCGCGTTTGCAAAGCGCGTTGTCGTTGAAGAGTTCCGGTTTCAGTCGCTGTATGAGTTGGTCCAGAAGGAAGAGGCCGACGCGAAACTATTGGCCGAGCGGCTTGCGAAGCTCCGCGGCAAGGAAAGCAAAGCACGCAACCGGGCGGAGAAGTTCCGGAACGACCTGGAGCGATTAATTCGGGAGGAGTTTGAGAAGAGGGAGGCCGCCACAACATGACCTCCGAAGGACCGATGCCCCGCGGTGTGCGAAGGAAAGCACGGGACCGCTGCGAGGCAAGACAACTCGACTTGTTCGACGACAAAAATAGGTTAGTCAATTCTTTGCCTAACCTATCCCGCCGCAGAATCCCACCGCATGACCCGCTCGCGGTCTACAGCTTTCAACCCCCGTCCGATGCCGACTGGCAGCGTCACCTGGACGCCGGGGGGCAGCCGTGAAGCGCAGCAACGGTTCATTCGCCGCAGTCACCGATGATCTGCTACGCGACACGTCGGCGCTGCTGGCATGGCGACAAGCGAACACTGGCGGCAGCAGCACCGACGACGACTTGTTCGTCCTGGGCGCTGCTGAGCGGGCCTTGGAGCTGGCCAGCAACCCGTCGGCGTTGTTCATCTCGCTGGTGAAGCACAACCGCCGCAGGTTCATCACCATCGCGCAGGACGAGCGGGCTGCCGATCGGCTCCGCCGGCACGAGGGCCACGGCACAATCCACTCCCCGTTCGCCGCGAAGTTAATCTCCCGACTCGCCGGACGCATGGCGGGGGTGCGCTGATGGGTGAGCAGTTCGGACTCACCGACTACGAAGTCACCGACGACGATCACCTGCGCCTTGCCATCGACGCCGTCCACGAGGTGGGGGAAGCGTCTCAAGTGCTGGCCGCGATCTACACCGCGGCGGGACCCAACCAGGCCCGCACGACGTTCGCATCGTACCAGAAGCTAGCCGCGGTCGCGTGTTGCTCGGTTCGCACGGTGAAGCGTGCTGTGGCCGACGGTGGCCCGCTCATGGCGCACGGTTACCTCCAGCGGCTTGGCCGGCAGCCGTTCCATGCCAACACCGCCAAGAGGCGCAGAACCGTGTCCTTGGCGCTGACCAAAAAGGCGGTGAAGGCGTTTCTGCGGTTCTACAAGCTGCCGCGGGTGCTGGTCCATGCACTGCAAGAACACGGGAAACGCTCCGCTGGTCTGAGCGGGTGCTGCTCGCGCATCTCGTGAGCCGGCATACGCTGGTCGAGCAGATCGAGATGCAGCAACTGGGCTCCGCCGAGACGCGCCACTGCCACTCCCTCTCGGAGCTGGTCAAGGCTACGGGGCTGACCTGTAAATCGATTATTGCGGGCCGCCGCGGCTTGGAACGTCGCAGGCTAATTACGGTCGAGGAAGGTTTCGACGGCTCGCAGTTCAACGCCCCCGAGATCAGGCTCAACAACGAATTCATCATCGACGCCAGCCGGTTTCCCACACCGGCGATCACCCTGTTGCAGTCGACCCCGGGCCCGCGGCGCACCTGGCAGCCGGCCGTCACTAAGCCCCTTCGAAGCCCCTCCGAAGCCCGTGACAAAACACGATCGGAAAAGGTGGCCCCCGTGGTTCTGGAATCCTGTCATGGGGGTACTGTAAATGTGGCCCCCGTGACTCTGGAAGGCTGTCACCCTGGTACTGGAGATGTGGCACTCGTAGGTCTGGAATCGTGTCACTTGCATAGAACGAGTCCCTTGAACGAGTCCTTTGGTACTAGTCCTGTTAACTCCTCCCCCGTACGAAACCCGGGAACGAATCAGCACCTGCAAGCAGGTGCCGCGGTGTCTGCAAATGCGGGGGGAAAAGCAAGCCAGGACGGGGGCAAGCTTGGCACGCTCACGGCCGAAGAGCGGGCCATCGAGAAGCGAAAGTCTGTAATTGCCCTGCGCGTCATCAGGCTCACCAAGCACATGACGGACGACGAGCGCCAGACCTTCGACCGCGACGCCACCGCCGGCGACGTGGGGGCCAACGAGAGGCTGTTGAAAGAGGTGGAGGCTCGTGTGGTGCTAGGAGCCAGCGCATGACCCGCCAGCGATTGGAGTTCGACTACGGCGACGACGACCGGATGCGCCGTCGGCTGGAGAACGTGCTGATGGACAGCACCGCGGCGAACGTGGCGTTCGGCCGGGTCGAGCCCGCGGCACCGGCGGCTCGCAAGCCACCGAAGTTCTACAGCGGCATGAAGTGCACCGTCTGCGGCAAGGGCAAGCTTCGTAAGGCCGACTCGCGCGAGCTATCGCCCGGCTCTGACATCCAACGCATCAAGCTCGTCTGCAACGCGCCAGACTGCAAATTCAACTTCGGTTACTTCGAGGTGCCGCGCGACGAATGCGACCTCGGTAAGGGCCGGAAAGATTCTCACTAGAGTCTAGTGTCTCGGATTAGGAAGCCAGCGGCAAATCAATACGCTTGACGTTAGCTGAACAACTCACCGCAGGAACATGAAAATGCGAATCGCCTACGACGCCAAGTTCCCCGTCCTCTGCCGATCGGCCGCGTTGTCTCTAATCACTGGGCGGAAGCTCACTGTCGAGCAGACGGGCGCGCTGCGGCAGAATCGTAGCCTGGCTCACTTGCTAGATCCCGAGGGTCTTCACCGCGGCAAAATCGAAATTGAATTGAGGCCGACGGAGAAGCTGCGAGAGTTTCGCAACGCACTGAACGACAACCAGGGAAGCCGCGGCGCGTTTGCTGTCCCGTCTGGCGACCTGCTCGGCACAACCGAATTCGCACTGGCTCACGTCGACCCGTTCCGGTTCTGCGGTGCGACGGTGCATCGCACGGACATCGGCCAGGATCACAAGCTCGGGTTCGCGGACATGCCGACGACCGAGGGCTACATTCACGGCACGAATGCCGCGCTGACTGAGGCGTCAAACATCGCGTTTGGTTCGTTCGTTTTTCACGCGCAGGATTACAACTCCGGCGAGTACGTCGCCCCCAATGAATGGGTGACCGATACCCCGGATGCTCTCGATATTCTCGTCAAGGCAACGGCCAACGGCGCCGGGCGTGCACAGGCTCACGACGTTACGAACGAACTGTCGGTGGCGCTGGGCAACGCGACGACCACGAGCGTCACGGCTGGATCGGCAACCGCCATCTCGGGCGACGACATCTTGGCGGCTCTGTCGCTCGTGTCAGAGGGATATCAAGAGGAAGGCCAGCAGCTCTACGTGATGGCTCATCCGAACGTCTGCCGCGCGATTGGCCAGCTCAAAGACGGCAACGGAAGCTACCTGTTCCCGAATCGTCGGAACGTGTTCGACGCGCGACTGATTCGCAATCGTTACCTGGCTAGTACGCTCACGAGCGGTGCGGTCAGTTTGCTGGTCGGCAACTTCTCGGCGCTGCACTATTGCGATCATGTCGGGATGCGTTTTGTCGCGGCCGACGAGGCCAGACTGGAATACAACCAAACCGTGTTCTACTCCGTGCTGCGTTCGGGCTTCGCACTCGTGCAGAGCGATGCCGCGCCGGCTGTCGTGCGACTTATTCATTGATTGGAGAGACGATGGCAACAGGTACTCTCGCAGTGCGGCAAGAGATCGGCAGCTACGGCATCACCGATTCGCAGTTCATCGAGCAGCTCGACAAGCTGGGCCCGGTTGACCACATTCAGGTGTTCGTCAACAGCGTCGGCGGCAACGTGTTCCAGGCGCTCGGCATGATGGCGGCGCTTGCCCGGCATCCCGCGCGAAAGACGATGACGATCGAGGGGTTAGCAGCTTCGGCCGCGAGTTACTTCGTCATGGGCGGAGACACCATCGAGATCGTCCAGGGCGGTTTCCTCATGGTCCACGGGGCCTCCAGCGGCGTCATTGGCACCGCGGCCGACATGCGGCAGGAAGCCAACGTACTCGACAGCATCACCGCCTCAGTCGCGGGCATCTACGCCACGAGAACCGGCGGCAGCAAGGCGGACTGGTTGGCGCTCATGCAGACCGAGACCTGGCTAACTGCCGAAGAGGTCGGGGCACTGGGCATCGCCAGGGTGCTGCCCCTCACCCCCGTGGCGCCGACGACCAACACCGTCAAGGCGCACACGAGCATCAATAACCGCAGCATCCGAACAGAGACGATCATCTCGAACATGCGGCGCAATCGCCTGTCGGGCGGAACGGACTTTGAGATGTGCCCGAAGGCGCGCGAACGTGCCGCCAGAATCGCCCAAATCGAATCTGACATCGCGCGGGAGTCTAGGCCCGCTCAACGAGCGGCCATCCTGGCGCGGGCAAACTCGCCGACGCAGGCGACGCGTTACCTGGAGATGAACTAATGCACGAGCGAATTAGATTGCGGACCGCGCCCGGAATGGGTGACGTGGCACAGACCAAGGCAAAGTATTCCGGTCTGCTCACCGGGCAGATTGCAGTCGCCAAGCTGCGGCTGACAGAAGCAGTTGCGACCGGCGCGGTTGCGTCGGCGGCAGAGTTGCGAGAGATGATTGTGGAACTCCAGGATCGCCTGGACAAAAACAGAGAGGTGTATTGTGCGCGGCAAAGTTGAAAGTGTTAGCGACCGAGGATTCGGGTTCATTCGTGCGAGCGACCCGACATTAGAGATCAAGGGCGGCATCTTCTTTCATGGCCGCCAGCTAATCGACATGGTGTTTGACGAGGTTCAGCCCGGGCAGTTCGTTGAGTTCGAACTGGAAGCGGGTCCCAAGGGACCGCGGGCACTCAACGTAAGGCGCCCGGCATGATCGCCACCGACACACGCGAACAGCAACTGCAACGCGAGATTGAACAGGCACGTGCTGACCTGGCACGAGCAATGGACCACGGCGAACGGATGAGATTACAGGCCAAGCTCGCCGAGCTGCGAGCAGCACACTGAACATCACTCCCTGCCGGCCAGTGCAGGTCGGGCGCTGGTCGGTGGGAGTGGGGTGGGGGGGGGCCTGTCTTTTTGGCGTGATGCCCTCCATGACCATTATCCAATCAAGCAGACTTCCGCGTTGCCCCATCGCCCAAAAACCAAGGTTTCGATAACAATTCACGGGAAACATGCAAATGCGACAGGCGAAAAAGCCCCCGCCAGCCCCGGAAGCTCTTGGAAAAGCGGGCAAGAAGTTCTGGAAAGCTGTGCTGGGCGAATATGAGCTGAGCGACCAGCATCACCTCCGATTGCTGGAGAACGCCGCCATGCTGTTGGACCGCGCGGCCGCTGCCCGCGAGATCATCGCCACCGCCGGCATCACGACGCTAAACCAGCGCGGCGAAGTGAAAGAGCACCCCGCCGTGAACACCGAGCGGCAATCAATTAGCCTCTTCCGCCAATGCGTGCGCGAGCTTGGGCTGGACGTTTAGGATGGCCCCGCGGCGCCCCGCGGCCCCCGCAGACCAGGCACGAGGAACTGACGATGCCCAGAATTAAGCGCAAGCACTCCCGCCAGCGTATCGGCTGGAATGAGGATCACAAGCGGCAGCTCGTGCACGGCTATTCCATGTTCGCCGGCAGCGACGATTGGGGCGACTTTCAGGAGCTGCGCAGGCCAGAGCGTGACAACTGGCCGGAGCCTGAGGTGCTGGCCGAAATGTCCGAGGCATGGTCCGACCTGCGCGACGAGATTATGGCGGAGTACTCCGACAGCTTGTCGCGGCCGTGGTCGTGGTGGCTGTTCGACAATGGCTATTCCCCGAATGACGCGCTGCGGATGACCGGCGACCGCGAGAAAGCCACGCTGGACGAGATGGGGGAGCTGACCGCGAAGGCACTGGCAAAAGCCGCTGCCGACGACTACCTCACCCGCGGCATCCTGAATGATGTCCACCAACGGGCGTTCCGGCGGTCTTGGGGGTGGTGGCGGTTCACGTCGCCCGAGCGGCGGGATGAGAGCAAGCCTCAGGCCGTGCAACTGGTCGAGCTGGAGCGCCACGGCGCCGAAGTGCTCACCAGCCGCGAACTGTACATCGTCGCCAACCTGGAAGAGCGGCAGGTCTACCGCCGCGGCGCATGCCCGACCTGGCTCTCTGCCGCCGAGTGTGCGGCACTGGGGCTGCCGGAAACATTTCACCACGACTCGCAGGATTAACGCAAGGCGACCCAGGTCTTGCTCTTCGTCCTGATTGGGAATACGGCCCGCTTGATCTTTGACAACTTGTCGCGCCGGGTGCGGATCGTAACCACTGCGGCGCGGAAGGCGGAAGACAATGCCTGATTCGGCGCGCTGCTAGCTGAGCGATTATAGTCTTCCTGATAAACCAGTCGCCTGCTAGCTCGGATGCAGCAGACAAACTGGGGGTCGACGCGCCACACCGGTGCGGATGCTAATGGCCTGTGTACTCAGGATTTCAAACGCGTTCACTCAAGGAGGGCTGCAAAGATGCTCGTCTTATCCAGAAGGGCCGGTGAATCCATCGTCATCAACGGAGGAATTACAGTCAGTGTAGTTAAAGTGAAGGGCAGAGTTGTGCAGATTGGAATCGACGCACCCGTCGACGTTTCGATTCGCCGGAGCGAGCTTTGCGAGCGGCATCGAGAAATAAAATTGCCCGTGCTTGTCTAATTGTTTTCAGATCTCACTCTCTGAATTCTTTCCTTCTCGATCCCGACTACTCGCATCTCTAAGAGGACGCTAAGTGGATCGAGAAGGCGGAAGTTACCGCGAGCGAATGCACCGAGCATCCGTGCCGCGTGAACCGCTCCAAGAGCGAACCAGTTTCCTGCCCCTTCGCGCCTTTTCCGATTGACGCCCAACCGCGGCGCCGTACCCTGCGGGGATGGACTCGCACGACCTCACGCCTGAGCAGCTCCACGCGCTGACCGAACGCCTGGTGGCCACGCTGGGCTATTTAAGCCGGCTCCAGGCCCGCATGGAGCACGAGGGCTTTCCACCACGTGACAGGCTGTTCAGGGCGACGTGCGAGGCGCAGGCGTCCATGCAGGCCCTCGTGTGTGAGCTACGTGCGCTGAGCTGCCCTGGCGTGATGGGGCGAAGGGGCTAGCGGACCGTGCTAGAATGGCGGGACACGTGCCACAGGTCCAAAATGGCAACTCGCGCAATCATTGGCCCGGCCGCTGCCGTCGCGTACATCCGTATGTCCAGCGACATGCAGGACGCGAGCCCCGATCAACAGCGCGAGCAAGTTCAGCGGCTCGCCGATCGACTCGGATCACACATCGTCCGCTGGTATGAAGACCTGGCAGTATCCGGTGACGACTTAAAACGACGCAAAGGGTTTCGGCGAATGCTGTCCGATGCGAAGGAGCTTGCTGACTTCTCCCAAATCCTCTGCTGGTCTCAGGACCGCTTCGGCAGATTCGATTCCCTGGAAGCGGGCGAACATGTGGGGCCACTGCGACGCGCGGGCATCAAGTTAATCACGGTGGCAGAGGGCGAGATCAATTGGAGTGACTCGTCCGGCCGACTGGTCTATTCAATTCGCCAAGAAAGCAAGAACGAATACCTGCGGGAACTGGCCCGGAATGTCTGCCGAGGAAAGCAAGCTCGCGCGCGACGGCCGGGCTGCTATGTCGGCAGAACGGCCTACGGTTACGAGCGGCAGGCCTTCGACGAGCGCGGGAAGGTCCAGCGTCGAATTGCGCGCCAAGATAAGTTCACTACCCCCAAGGGCTGGTCGGTACGTCTGGTGCTATCCCGCGACAAAGCTGAACACGCGGTGGTACGCAAAATCTTTCGTGAGTACGCGCTTGGTCGATCTACCCGGCAGATTGCCGGCGACCTAAATCGTCGACGCATACCGTCCGCTCGTGGACTAACGTGGTCAACAATGGCGATCCGCGGGATGCTGCGCAATCCGGTCTACGTTGGCGACCAAGTCTGGAATCGCCACCACGCGGGCAGGTACTACGGCATTTCGGGCGGCAACATACTGTCCGACGCCGAGATCACTGGCTCGCGCCACCGAACGGCCGTCATTACTCCGAACCCCAAGGCCGATTGGGTTGTATTGAGAAATGCCCACCCGGCGCTGGTGTCGCGGCGCCTATTCGACCAGATTCAACCCAGGCTTCAGCGCCGACAAGGTCGGCCGTACCAGTTCGGCGGACTCGCGCTTTCCCGAATGGTCTACTGCGGCCATTGCGGGTCCAGGATGTACGCAGGTCCATTTCGGAAGGGCTTCGATGGCGCGATTTACCACTATCGCAAGTTTATCTGTGTTAAATCTCGGCACTATGGACTGGCCGTGTGCCGCCCGTGGCGGATCGACGAGCCAAGGCTCCTGAAGTGGGTTGTTGACACTCTACTAAATCGGGTACTCGATGAGGGATTCGCCGAGAGGCTACGCGACCAGCTAACGTTTCGAATGCGATGCCACTGCCGCGACAACAAGAATAGCGCGGCGTTGAGCCGGCGTTTGGACTCGGTGGAGGCAGACCTTAGCCGCGGCATCGACAACATGTTGCGTGCAAAACCACACCAGGTCGAACTGGCCGTCAAGCGACTCTCACAATGGCAGTCAATGCGGGACGCGCTTCGGGAGAAGTTGGACGCGGCCGAGCGTGCGACGCCCGCCGCGATTGAGCGTTCGGTAGCCAAGGCCGTGACTTCGATCCGGCATTTGCGCTTCGGCCTGAAGTCGGAAGACCCCAGGCTATTGCATCAGGCTCTCCAGAACCTGGTTGAGCGGGTTACGGTCTGGTACGAGTTTACGCCTGATCGGCGTTTCAATTGTCCATTCGCGCGGGGTGAGCTGGTGGTGAACGTGCCCGGTAGCGAGGTGGAAGTATATCAGTTCGCCGCAGACGAATTGCCTACGTCAATTCCGACGGTCGACCAGGGCTGGCGAAAAGAGCGGCAAGAGCCCGCGAGCCAGATTGTGGCGCGAGCTAGGCAGCAGCGGCCGACCGACCCCACGCCGTTCGACACGACCGAAATGAATGCCCTGTGCCGGCGCAAAGCCGCACCGATGAACCTCGTTTAAGTCGACTTCAGCCCCTGCTGACCGTGCTGCACTACTTGGGGTGCCCGGGGACGACGGGGCGGCGCAGTTAGATTGTGGACCCGTGGGTCGGCTCGGCATCAGAGCCAGCATTGATTGCCAATGCCGCCTGCCGCTTCAGTTTTTCTACGTAGATGGCGACGTCATTGAACTCGTCGGCCATTTCTTGCCAGAAGTCGCCCCCCCGAAAGCGAATCAAATCGACGTCCTTTCCGGCGGCCAGGTCGCGCATCGACTGACGAAAGCGCGAATTCGGTCCGGCAAAACGGTGGCTAATATTCAATACGTCGAACAGGATCAACGGCAGCGTAAACAGCGACGCGATCAACGCGGCGCGGTAGTCGATCCACAATAAGTCAAAGCGGAAGAAACTGGCAAAGTTGCCGGGGGGGGCCACGATGATCTGCCAGCAGAGCAGAACCAGACCGGTATTCAGAATACACATGGCCCAATAAAACACCGCGCGGACCAGCAACGTGCCTTGAACATTCGCGTCGGTGAACTTTTTCTTGCGATCGAGTTTTCCGGCCACGGGCAGGCCCTCCACTAGTGTTCCAGGTTCTATTGAAACCAACCTCGCGTCTTCAACTGCCGAGAGAATTGGCGATGTTGGTGAAGGTCGTTTTGGAGTTCGTGCCGAGCGTTCGAATTGAGGCCAAACACACGACTACGATCAGCGCGAGCATCACGGCATACTCGACCGCTGTGGGACCATCTTCCGATCGAATGAAACGTCAAATTTGTGAGATTGCCTTGTCCATGACCCGACACTCCGAGATACCACGAAAACACCAGAAACTACGCACGCTGCTAGGCAACCTAAGCGTAGCTCAGAATTCGTAGAACCGATTGTAGATCGATCTGTAACGCCTTTGCCGGAGGTGCGGGGGCTATCTCGAATCGAAAAAAGCCCGCCCAGCTTGCGCCAGACGGGCTTACTCAAGGCCCGGAGCCCATCCAGACCGTGGGTTTCCAGTGGCCGATTTGGCACATGCACGACCAGCCAGACTGCTATAAAGCCATGGCGTAAATCGTCCCCGCGGCAGCGACCGCTAGGCCGAATATCAGAAATGCCACGGAGAAAATGACCGTCGGCCGCTCGCTCATCGTCGGGTCGCCCACTGAGCTGCTTGGTCCCGCTGATCGCTATGCGAATTGCGCGCCGGACTCAGCTTGAAAGTCCACGGGGCCGTTCCTGCTTCCGGCGCCGCAGGCGATAGGCCGCGAGACCGACCAGGCCGATCGTGGCTAGAGCGATGCTGGAAGGCTCGGGTGTGGGGTATTCGAGAACATTCACGTAGAGCTCACTCAGGTCGTCGCCCCAGATCGTATTGTCGCCGTCACCGACCCAAAGCAGGGCTTTGTTGATGCCGAAGACGTGCCCCGGTCCGATTGGCGAGAACGATACGTTCAGCAATTGCGGGTTGGCGAGAGGCGTAACCGTCGAATCCCACGGCTGGTCGTCGCGCGTAACTAGAATCGTGCCCGTCGGAAACCATTCATCGGAGCCCGGTGCACCTGGCAGGTACCATTCCCAGCCTGGGGTCAGAATCTCCTCGTGCCAATTTTCAATTGGCACTAAAGCGGGAGTTAGGTTCACAACGGAGAAGTGCTCGGCAATCCTTTGCGGCCACGGCTGTGAGGCGCGGTATATGTTGCCCGCAACGAAATGTTTGAGAATCGGCCCAGCTGAGAAGTCAGGAACGAGGTCCGCTTCGAAGTTATAGCTCAGCGGATCTCCGACATTGAGCGGGACGACGACCTCGGTGAGTGGCGCTCCCAAATTCCCACCTGCGACAATCGTCAGGGCACTTGCACCACGAATGAACGCCAAGTTTACTGGCGCGAAAAAATGCACAACAACAATCAGACTTAGGAACCGAACGGGGCAACATCTCATCTTATTGAAACCTCAATGGTCAGCCGGCTTGTTTAGGAGTGATGGCAGTGCTTCACCCAGCCGTGGGCGGGGCGCATCGGCCATGCGCAATCTGGGCCGTAGGGAAGGTCAAACGCAGACAGGTCGTTTGGCGAGCGGCACCATAATCAGAGTGGAAGGCCGGTGGAGAATAGCTGGGAGGAATTTGGAATGCAACAGGGTGTGATCGCCAACAAAAAAAGCTCGCCCAGCTTTCGCCAGGCGGGCCTCCCCGGGTCCCGAGACCGCCGGAACCAAGAAAAAAGGCCCGTCCGGGGGTAGGATCGGACGGACCTTGGGAGTCCAACTAACAGGCGACATCATGTCGGCGTAGAGCCGGATTCGGCGATCCTTGCTTCTACTACCTTAATAGGCGCGATCGCCAGACAAACCGGACGCGAAATCCGCCGCGGGCCATGCGAATCCTACTTGCGGAGCGACAGCCCGGGCCGGCGGAGGCCTACAGGTCTGCGCGAAAAAAGGCCCGCCCGATATAAAGACCGGGCGGGCCTCTGTCATTTGAACCTGCGAAACTATCGCTTCCTGCGGCGGATCCATACGGCCATTCCCACCAGACCGGTAGCGGCCAGGGCGATACTTGACGGCTCGGGGACGACTGCCCCATTGATGCTCGTCAGGCCAAGCGTTTTGTCGGCACCGCCGAAGCTATCCAGGAACACGGTGCCGCGCAAAACCGTCCACGTCCCAGCAAGCGAAAGCGCCGCGTTGTAGTCGGTAAATACGCTGCCGCCTGCTGAACTTAGATCGTAACGACCGGTGTCGTTGTTACCGATCAAGTTCATTGCGCTGAAGAGGTTCAGAGCGGTCGGGCTATCAACGAAACTCGGGGACGAGCCCAGATGAATGTCCATGAACTTGTCAGCGAGTGTATCGCCGTCCGAATCCAAGGCGAGCGACAAGCGCGGCGCGCCACCGCCACCGCCGGCATTCAGGACTGTCTGGCTGATCGGACCGTCTGAGTTCACTTGGGCGTTCAGCTCAGGAGAGACGAAAACGACGTTTAGGTCGGACAGGCTGGCGAATGTCGGCGCAACAGTGAATGTTAGGCGCACCCAGCTAGCCGTCGCGTCCGTGGACGTAAGCGTCCAAGGGCCAACCGTGTCACCGGCAGCAACGGTCTTACTGCCGTCAGCTGTACGGGTGTCATAGGTGCCGGAAATGGGAGCCGCATTTACCGCCGAAGCGGACGCCGCGAGCAAAGTTGCGAGCGCAAACAAGAGACCACGATTGAAGTTAGACGTGAACGATTGCGAGAAGATTTGCGGGTAACTTAGTTTCATTAGACCGTCTTTGGTTGAGGCCTCAACAGAACGGATGTGGCAAACGCGCCAGATCGACGTTTGTGAGTCGGAGATGAGTTTCATTCAGATTGCCATTCTTTAATAGGCCCCCTATGGGGGTGGTGGCCCGAGAATGCCGGCATTTCTCACACAATTGATCCAGATTCTTGGGTATTCGCGTCAGTGTAGGCCCCCTCCCGGAGATGACAATTCAATATCTAAGGGCTGACCGCCGACGTGTCAGAGGCCATCAAGAGCCCTTAGAGGCCCGCAGCGTGGCAACAGGGGATCCAAATGCGCGACGGCCATGGTCGAATCGGCAACCGCTTGAATCCGGGCTCGCCGAGCGCCGGTAGACTACCGGATTCGCGCCACGACTACCGCAAAAGGCCGCAGTCGGATAAGCGCGAGTGAAATCAGTTGCAATGGTGCAATTCGCGGATAGAATTGCGGATGTCTCGAAGAAATCAGGTATATCGGTGCTGCCCCAAGCTCGCCTGTTAACCGGCTTGTCGTAGGTTCGAGTCCTACCGGGGGAGCTTGGCACACTCGCGTCCGCGCTTGCTTGTTCAAGGAGCAAGCATGACCCCCGAAGCCGCTCTCGCGAGACAGATCGAGCGGTATCGAACCATGACTGGCGAGGAGCGACTGCGGATCGCGCTGGACCTTCATGAGTTTGCCTGCGAAGTCGCGCGAGCGGGGATTCGTCGCCAGTTTCCGGCCGCGGATGCCGCCGAAGTCGAGCGCCAGTTACGGCGACGCATTGAGCTAAGCCGCTCATGAGGACCGAAAGCGACTTCCTCATTGACGTGCTCGGTCGACTGCGCCAAACCGGTATCGACAACATGCTGACCGATTCGATGGCCAGCAACTATTGGGGCATACCTCGCACCACGCACGATCTCGACTTCGTGGTTGTGTTCGAGCCCGGCCAGGTGGAACAAGTCGTTTCGGCCTTTCGTTTGGGCTTGTTCATTCAGGAGGTCTCTGTTCGCTCGGCCTTTCAGCCGCCATACCAATTCAACGTGCTCGACGAGCAATCCGCTCTGAAAGCTGATTTTTGGCTGCTGAGAGAAAATGCCTTCGAACAGGCCGCCTTCGGGCGCCGTTTGGCCGTGGAGCTCTTTGGCGGCTCAGCCTGGATTGCCACTGCGGAAGACGTAATCCTGCACAAGCTCTACTGGAGCAAGCTCACGCCCTCCGACAGGCAGCTTCAAGATGCCGCGGGCGTCTTCGCCGTGCAAGCCGGCACCCTGGATCAGGCGTATCTCAGCCGCTGGGCGCGGACCGTAGGCGTGCAGCAAGAGTTGACCGACCTGACAAGTGGTAAGATGAAACCGAAGTCAACACGAACTCAATGTCGCGTCGGATTTGACTCCCGACCCCTTTTCTTCCCCGACCCCTTTTCTTCCCTAAGGGCGATTTTACAAAATCGCGTGAACTTAACGCCGTCGAGAGTCGTGAACTCGAACGCATTAGAAAGCTGTTTCCTGAGGCTCATGGGTATGGGTACGCGCACGAATGAGCGCGTCTATCTCAGATGGCTTGGCATTGGCCCTCACAGTGACAGTGCCAGTATGGCGTCGGTTGTCTGAAATCTACGAGTTGTACAGGACGACGGGGAAATAACGGCCATGCTCCAATTCTCGCTACGGACTAACCACGCGGTGATGTCCGTAGTCGTTGGCGAGGTAGGCAGATGAGCGACCCCGCCCCTAGCCACCGCTGGTTCCGCTTCTCGCTGCGAACGCTTTCGCGCACACATTGCGGCAGTCGTTGACGAGGTTGGCAGATGATCGATCCCACCCCCAACCGCCGCTGGTTCCGCTTCTCGCTGCGGACGCATTGAAGTCGCACTATGTCCATACAATTTAGCAGTCGTACGATGCTCCTTGCCGTTGCTTGCATCGCAATCGGCCTTGTTGGAGTTATGTGGGCGATGAGGTTGCTCTCGCCCGTAAATTACAGCTTTCTGATTCCGCAGCTGCTTTTTCTAAGTCCATTCTGGACTCCTGTCGTATTTCTTGCTTACGCTCTTGGTTGCAGAGCGTTGACGATCAAAATGTGCATCGTATTCGCGGGCACAGAGCTTGCGGCCGTTGCAGCAATGTATTGCGTGCATGCGGCTTAAGTCTTCGGACAATATTGGTGCGCAAATGAATACCCTGGGCATTGAAGTGCCATTTCCTAACCGCCGCTGGTTCCGCTTCGTACCGTGGGTACTCGGTGCGCTGATCGGAATAGCTTTGCTGACATTGGGGCTGCTGTTCCCGTTCCTGCTCGTCCAAATTGCCAACAATCCGCGAGGTCCTATCGACGATCGGGGCCAATGGCCTCAACCCTTGTTGGAACTGCTTGCCAATGCAGCAACGGAGGATATTCAAGTCGAGCCGGTTAAGGTTTTCATGATCCAAGACTTTCTGGAGAAATATTACTTCTGCCGAATGGCCGCATCGCCAGAGTTGGTTGCGCTCATTTCGTCCAAGTGGGATCTTAAGCCAGGCTCGCAAGTCGACGTTGATCGCTTTAAGAGCAAATGGCCCACAGATTGGGAGGCGGGCGACTTCAGCGACCAGGAGAGATGCTTGGCGAATCGCGGCCACAAGTCCGACAACTACATCGTGTTGGTCGATGAGGCGAAGCAAAATGCCTATGTTTTCTATTACTTCAATTTTTAGCTTCGGAGGCGGAGATCAGCCACTCGTTGTGCCGCCCCTCGAATGTTGCTCGTAGTGATGCGTTCGCACCTCCTGACCACCACCACTAACCGCCGCTGGTTGCGCTTCTCGCTGCGAACGCACGGGATGCAAGAAAGAGACTTCTGTACCGTGACTGTTCGGGGCTCGGGCCTAACGCGCTGTCGGCTGGGAAGGACCCGCGAATCCACCTCAAAGGGCCTCACGCGCTCACCGCCGGCACCGACGCCAAGGACGCCAGTTCCGAGCCGGTCGACGACGATTCGTCGAAGAGTTCCAAGATCCCCCTTCTCGTGGGCAGGGAAACTTGGAATTCTTGGGCAGGCACCGACCATTGCCAGCGGCCGTCGAAGCCAGTCTTCCGACTCACCGCGCCGAGCAATTGCTTCGCCTTCCGCAGCCGCTTCGTCGTGATGCCGTTTTCGGTGGCCCATTGCTCCACGTCGGTTGCGTCGGTCGGCCCATCGGCAAGAAACTGGCGTAGCAGATCGGCAGTGCCGTCGGCCGCCTGACTCTGCTGGCCCGGGATGGTTGTCAGGATGCGGTTGACATCTTCCTCGATCGGGTCAGGCTCCCATTGCAGGACGCCGTCGACGATTGAGAAAGCCATCCCCAGTGTGTCGTCGGCGAGGTTGTTCTTGACCGGCAGGAATAGCCGCCGATCGGGCTCGTTCGGGTCCTTGGCCACGAGCCAGGCAGCGCGGGCAGCCGCGATGAATTCTAGGGAGCCCGTCGATCGGTATATCGCCGCGCTTTGCCCCTTGTTCAGGTGCGTTACGCAGATGACAGCGACCTTGCGCCGGTCGGCCGTCCGCCCTTCGCCCCTCTCGATTTCGTCTACCTGAAACCCTACTTGCCGTCGTCTGCATCGGACTCGTTTACTGGCGATACACCGAGCCATTCGAGAGCGTCTTCTTGATTGTCGAACGTCTTGACCAACATTCCACGGTTTACGGCGACATTTTCGCCGAGTCTCCACGGATCAAGCAGCGGCTCTGCAAGAACATATCCGAATTGGGTGAAGGGAACTGCGGACGCGGCAACCGCCCGAGCTGCGAATTGGCCGTAATAGAACCGTTCCATTGTTTCAGGTTCACCCACAAGTCCGCGGCCATCAAAGAGCACCTTCCTGACAGGGTGCCGCGCAACGGCCTCAAGCATCTCCAGAAAAGTTCGCCGAGCCTCCTCTAACGAGAACTCCCCCACGGCACGCACTCTTAGAAAAGCTGCATCAGGACAGATTTCCAGTTTCATGCTCATCGGGACAACCTTTCCAGCCAACGTCACGGGCTCGAATCGCATGCCGGTAGTCTAGCGGCGCGGGCGCAGAGAAAAAGCGCCGAAAGGTGCCTGGTCTTCCCAATAATTTCAATCGTATTCTCGGAATCTTGAAGATCGACCCATTTTTGACACCGGCTAACCACTTTGCGTCTTCAGGGCTGAGCGGAAACGAATGACGCGAGCTGAAAGTAAGCGACTTGACTACCGTGTCTGTTCGGGACGGGGGCAAGTGCGTGCGTCGCGAGCAAGGACCCGCGGCCCTGACTTCGTTTGTTGACCAAGGGCCGGATTCCAGTCGGAATGCTGGACATGGCACGCCGAAAGGCGACAATCAACATTCGTTGCAACGCGCACGTCGAATGCGACTCCGGTGTCCAATACGCGACGTGCCATTTCATCGAGCTAGACAATTGCGCCGATGGACATGCCAGATCAAGCTCTTTCAATGAGGTAGCGATATGCGTTCGCGATTGTTCGTCCCCGAGGCAATTGCTGCCGTCGGATTTTGCTTTGCCTATTTGGCGACTTCGGGCCAACTTGCCGAATCCTTTGGACAGCACACTAACACTAAATCGGCGCTGGTCGATGGCGCTCAACTGCCAAAGCCCGACCCTGCGTTTAAGGGAAAGATCGCTGAGACAAGCAAGGATTCCAAGCCCGACTATCCGCAGCCGATCATGGCACGCAAAGGTGCGCCCAATGTTCTGCTGATTCTATTGGACGATGTCGGGTTTGGGATGTGTTCGACGCTGGGCGGTCCCGTGCCAACGCCGAAGCTTGAGGCTTTAGCAAAAAACGGGTTGGTCTACACCCGTTTTCATACAACGGCACTTTGCAGTCCAACGCGCGCAGCGCTGTTGGCCGGCCGCAATCACCATAGTTGCGGAACCGGTGTGATTATTGAGATGGGCACAGGCTATCCAGGGTACACGGGAATGATTCCGCAGAGCTGTGCACTCGTGCCGCAAATGCTGCGCGATAACGGATACGCCACGTCCATGTTTGGCAAGGCCCACAACACACCCGAGCCGGAGATCAGCCCTGCCGGGCCATTCCACAACTGGCCGACCGGGCAAGGCTTTGACTATTTCTATGGCTTCAATCAGGGCGAGACCAGCCAGTACTATCCGGTTCTTTATCGTGACACCACAGCGGTGAACGCGCCGCAGACGCCTGAGCAGGGTTACCATTTCGGACAGGACATGACCGATGAGGCGATTGCTTGGACGCGGAACACTCGGGCTGCCAGCTCTGACAAGCCCTGGTTTATGTACTACAGCGCCGCAGGCGTTCACGCCCCGCATCACGCACCTGCCGATTGGCGAGCAAAGTTTGTCGGCAAGTTCGATCATGGGTGGGACAAGCAGCGCGAGCTGACGTTCGAGCAGCAAAAGAAGCTCGGCGTCATCCCCGCAGGCACTAAGCTCACGGCGCGGCCGAAGGAGATTCCTGCATGGGACGAACAGCCCAGCGAAGCGAAGAAAGTCTACCTTCGCTTGATGGAGAACTACGCGGCATACATGGCCTATACCGACTACCAAATCGGCCGGCTCATCGACAGCCTTGACCAGTCCGGCGAATTGGACAATACGCTCGTGATCTGTGTCATCGGCGACAACGGCGCCAGTGCCGAAGGTGGCCTAGAGGGAACTTTCAATGAAGTGGCCAGCCTCATTGGATTTAATCCCGGCCTGGCCAGCATAACCAAGCGAATCGACCAGATTGGCGGACCCGAGAGCGAGCCGCATGTTCCTGTCGGCTGGGCTTGGGCCATGGATGCTCCGTTTCAATGGACCAAGCAGGTAGCAAGTCACCTTGGCGGCACTCGCAATCCGATGATCGTCCATTGGCCCAAGGGGATCAAATCCAAGGGAGAAAAGCGGACGCAGTATCACCATGTCATCGACGTCGTCCCAACCATTCTCGACTGCTGCGGCATCCCCGAGCCTAAAGTGGTTAACGGCATTCCCCAAAAGCCCATCCAAGGCGTCAGCATGCGAGACACCTTTGACAACGCGAAAGCCAAGAGCAAGCGAACGAAGCAATACTATGAAATGATGACCAACCGCGGCATCTACCACGAAGGGTGGCTGGCTTGCAGCCGGTTCGGTGTGCCGTGGGCTGTCGCGGGCAAAGATGGGGATTTTCTCAAAGCCCCGTGGGAACTTTACAATCTCGACGCCGATTTCTCGCAGGCGGTCGACCTGGCGGCAAAGGAACCTGCGAAGCTCAAACAGCTCCAAGATTTGTTCCTGGCGGAAGCGAAAAAGTACGATGTACTCCCGCTCGACCCGCGCATGGCCGAGCGACTCGATTCACGAAATCGGATTGAGGGCACACCGCGGACAAGTTGGACTTACTTTGGCAACAGCGTCCGACTGCCGGAACCGATCGGGCCCCAGATTTACCCCAACTCTCACACGATCACCGCCAACTTAACCGTCCCTGAGAATGGCTGCGATGGGGTGATCGCCTGCGCCGGTGGTGTGGCCGGCGGCTGGACCCTCTACGTAAACGACGGCAAGCCCGCCTTTCATTACAACTTCGCTGACTTCGACTTTTATGACGTGGTTGCCAAGGAAAAGCTTCCGAACGGCAAGGTCACAGTCCAGCTAGAATACGCCTCCAAAGGTACGCCAAAGGGGACCACCATCGCTGACGGGGCAATCGTCAAGCTCTTCGTGAACGGCAATCAAGTGGCCGAAGGCGAAACCAAGAAAGCGATGTTCCGCCACGGCGTCGAACCATTCGAGATTGGCCGCGATTCGATCTCACCAGTCAACGCCGCCTACAAAGCAAAAGGTGACTTTGAATTCAACGGCAAGATTGACAAGGTGCAATTCGAGGTAGTCCCCATGAAAGTAGGCGCGGCCGCTCAGGAGAGAATTCGCCGCGTCGATTTCACCCTCCGGGATGGGCGGTAACCGGGCTCTGTTGTCAGCGTACCAGGCGTCTTTGCCGCAGGTGGTCTGGTAACTGACCGCCCGAGGCACCTTCCGAGCGCCATCCCAATTCCTAAGTTGCACGCTGGCAACCGAGCAATCCTTAAGTTGCAGGAGCAAGCGTGGCTGGCGATGGCGTTGACCACAAACGAGCCGCCGAGCTGAAAAAAAGGGACTTGCGTACCGCGTCTTCGTGATGCCGTTCTGAGTGGCCCGTTGCTTCAGCTCGCCTCGCCCCGGCCCTTGCTATGCCGGCCATTGCATTGCTTGGCTCCCACGGCTCGTTTCGCTTGCTGGACGCCGTCGTGTGAACTTTGATCGGAATCGTTCGCGCTTGCGTCCCTGCGTCCGACCAGCGAACGCTTGACAGAATTTCCAATATAGTGGATACTCCATCCACCATGAAAGAAACGACCTCCGACTTAAGCTATCACATCGCTGAGCGAGTGCGCAAGTTGCGGGTGGCGCAGGCCCTTTCGCTCGAAGCGTTGGCCGACAAAAGTGGTGTCAGCCGCTCGATGATCTCACTGATCGAGCGTGGTGAAAGCAGCCCCACGGCGGTGGTGCTGGAGAAGCTTGCCACGGCCTTGAGCGTGACGCTCCACTCGCTCTTCGTGGCACCGGCCGACGAAGCCGAACCGCCGAGCGGCCCTCTGGCGCGGCGCGCCGACCAGCCGCAATGGCAAGACGCGGCCTCGGGTTATCTTCGCCGCAATGTGTCGCCGTCAGACGCCTTGCAGCCCATGCAGATTGTCGAAGTGCATTTCCCGCCGGGGGGGCGCGTGGCGTTTGAAAACGGTGCGATCCACTCCGGCGTGTACCAGCAATTGTGGTTGTTAGAAGGCGCCATCGACATCACGCTGGGCGGAGTGCGCCATCGATTGCACGAGGGCGATTGCCTGGCCATGCAGCTCGACCGCCCGACCATGTTCCACAACCCAACGCGAAAGCCTGCCCGCTATGCCCTGGTAATTGCCTCCGAGCCGCAGTCGAAGAGGTCATGAACTCAACCTGGTCCCTGCCACCGCTTTTCGTAGCCGATTACCCCGAAGCTGGCAAAACTTTGGTAACCCAGTCAACCGAACTGATGACCCCGTTTGACGGAAACACGCGGCAACGCTGCGGCAAGCCGATCTGACGGAACCACGCAAACACACTGAAGCCGAAGGGAGTATCGATCTTAAAATGAACGCACTAGTCTGGAGGTATGTTGGCTGCTGCGTCGAGGGGCAGCGATTCCTTATCGAGGGGGTAGATGTCTCGAATCACGAATGGCGTCAAACCGACGAACCGAGCGTCGAGGTCGAAGACCCTCACTACCGACGGCAGCACAAATTCAATGTCTGGGAGGTTGAGTCCGACGGGCGACGAATTCGATTTGCCGCGGGCGAATTCTCAAACTGCGTCTGGGGCTTTTACCGACGAGTGTGACGCCCAGAAACGCCCCGCACGACTGCGAGCGGCTGCGACGACCCAGCCAAGCCAATGAAAACGGTCGATGAGTCCGGGACGCAAGATCTGTGTCGAAACCGGCAGATCGTCAGACGAATTGGCGACTTGAGCCTCTAACCTTCGTCCGAGTTGCAAGATGACGCGCGGTTCTAGATCAATCGATTGCCAACGAGCTGCACGGTGCGTTCCCAGCGCTGGCTAGCACAGAAATGAAAAAAAGAACCGGGCTCTAGGCATCTTTCCGTAGTTCAAAGAAAGAGGCTTCGAGCCCGGTCCACTGCGCGTTCTGTTGTCGCCTTACGTGGCGGCGACCAGTTCCGGTAGGGGAACCGTGGCGATGGTCGCAAGAATCCGGCTGGCGATCTTGTACGGGTCGCCTTGGGAATTGGGCCGACGATCCTCTAGATAACCCTTCCAGCCTTTTTTCGGCATGCTATTGGGAACGCGGATGGATGCTCCGCGATCCGCCACGCCAAACGAGAACTTGTCGATCGACTGGGTCTCGTGAAGGCCGGTCAGGCGCAGGTGATTGTCGGGTCCGTAGACGAGAATGTGCTCGCTTTTGTGCTTTTCAAACGCAGCCATCAGGCTGTCAAAGTATTCCTTGCCGCCGACATCTCGCAGATATGCGGTGGAGAAGTTGGAGTGCATGCCGGAGCCGTTCCAGTCGGTGTCGCCCAGCGGCTTGCAATGGTAGTTCACGTCCACGCCGTACGATTCACAAAGGCGGTTGAGGAGGTAACGGGCTACCCACATTTCGTCGGCGGCGCGCTTAGAGCCTTTGCCGAAGATTTGGAATTCCCATTGGCCTTTGGCCACTTCGGCATTGATGCCCTCGTGGTTGATGCCGGCATCGAGACACAGGTCCAGATGCTTTTCGACAATCTCACGGGCCACATCACCCATGGTGCTGTAACCGACGCCACAGTAGTACCGACCCTGGCCTTCCTTGGGAAAGCCCTCCTTGGGGAAGCCAAGCGGTTGGCCGTCTTTGTAAAGGAAGTATTCCTGCTCGAATCCAAACCATGTTTCCGGGTCATCCAGAATCGTGGCACGGTCGTTTGTGGAGTGCGGCGTCATGTCCGGATGCATGACTTCGCAAAGCACGATCACGCCATTTTTGCGGGACGAATCGTGATAGCTGGCGACGGGCTTGAGGACGCAATCCGAAGAGTGACCCTCGGCCTGTCGGGTCGAACTGCCGTCAAAGCCCCAGTTCGGCAGCTCTTCCAACGTCGGCTCGCTCGCAAATTCCTTAACGAGGGTTTTGCCTCGGATGTTAGGGACGGGCTGATAACCGTCGAGCCAAATGTACTCCAATTTGAATTTTGGCATGGCTTCCTAGTCTTCTTTCCTTTCCGGGTTTGTCTGCTAAAGGTTGGAATGGCGCGAAAGGCCCAGAACGCAAAGCCAATGCCGGCTAACAAAATTCTGCAAAGTTTTCGCCGAGCCCGGGAATCGCCGAGCATTTAGCGGTCCTGGCAACGGATGTCGAGTCGCGCCGTGGCTCGCCGGTCGAAATCTGCCTGATTTGCGCGCGGCGACTGCTTAATCCCTTAACAAATCTTGGCTGCGTCGGGAGCGGTCCACGATGCGTCTTCAGAGTGCTGCGCCCTTAGGGAGATGGGTCGGCCAGGCGTGCAGCCAGGGTAGACAGGCCTAATAAGCGGCAACAGGAGTCCGAAGTCGACACGAGCTCGTTAGGCGCGGCAAATCGGTCGGCCGCTAATCGGGGTGTCGTAGGTTCGACGAGTCCAGGGGGGGCTTCCTGTGTGTTCGCGCACAGGCAAGGCAGACCCGTTAACGCCCGGAGACGAGGGTCCGACGGCCCGGCGATTTGCGTTGGTCCGTCCGATTCGACTCCCAACGCCTGTTCTCCCCCCGACCCCTTTTCTCCCCTGAAGAATCAACGCTCGACCGCATGCGGGTACGCAGCCACGCCAGCGGGCCGTTCCAGGAAAGTTGCCCGAGTTGTGGTCGGCGGGGGCGGAATCGCGGCGCCAGGGACGACCTCTGTGTCCTTGGTCTTCGCCTCGCATTGGGCACACAAGTCCTCGACGACCCATTTATACGCGGGGATCTTCTTGATGACCGTTCGCTTCATCAACTTGCTCTTGGTATAGAGCTTGGGACTACCCTTCGGAATCCATTCACTCCAGACGAACTTCTTTGGGCCAGTGGAGGCCGCCTCGTAGGGGTCTACGTCATCACATTCCTCGCAAAGGATTTCGCAGTGTTTAGTGCAGCGCTTGCTGCACCCGTTGACGCAAACATCTTCGCATTTCAGGCCCCAGCAAACGACTTCGACTTTCTTTTCTTCGTACTTCAGTCGACAGACTTTGTTGCACGACGCTCGGTGGCCGCAATGTGTGCAGGGCCCATTGGCATTGGCAGCGCCGACAAGTTGGCACAGCGCGCAGACTGTCAGCAAAAGAACTACGCAGAGACGGCTTGTCATGAACGCGGCTCCTCTTTTTTGTCGTGGCGTCCTCGATGGTGCCCGACCAGGCCGACGCAACTACCAGTTGAAGTCAAACCGCATGGCGATCAAATCCGACTTGGTCGCGCCATACACGGTTTGCGGCGTCGTGATTGGGTGAATCCAGTCCAGCAGGCAACGCACTCGATCGGTCCAGTACCAATTGATCCCGAAGGTGAAATCGTTGTATTGACCAGCCTCGAGTTGGTTTTCGCCCAGGCACGACCAACGTCCCTTGAGCTCCCACGCGCCCCAACTACTCCCCCCCGGTGTCCAAAACACGTTGCTCCGGGGAACGAAGCGGCCAAATTGCGCCCCGTGCTGGCCGAAGCGATCGAAGTTTCGGTTCTCACCCGTGAGACAGTACGTGAAATACGCATACGCACCGTAGATCACAGCCTTGTTCAGGCCGTCGGTGCTGCGATCGACACTCGTCAAAAAGGCTTCGCTCTGCAGGCAAAACGGGCCGAGCACGGTGGCAAACTCGAAGTTGCTCACCGTGAAGTACTTGGCTGGAAAGCTGCCGCTATCGATCAGGAACGGACCTTCGTGCACTTGCGGCCGAGCACGAAACCGGGCGAGATCGTCGTGGTCGTCCGTATAACAAATGTTGACGCCCGTGTGCACCATGTACCGCCCATTCGAGGCTTCGTCGTAGTACGGGTTCCAAGTCAACCGCCCCGCCAGGCGGTAGCCCATGTTGTTATCGATTCGCTCTTGCACGGCATCGCTGATGTTGTCGATGAAGATGCCCGTGCTCCAGGTGATGTTCTGATCCGCGCTGCAGTTGTACAAACAAATGCCCGGTTCGCGATCAAAAGTGAAAGTTCCCTGCGTCGGAACCGACCGCTCCAAAAACACCGTGTTCGTGTCGTTGGTGATCTGCTCCAGGCTCGTGGGAACAAAGAAGTTGCCGATGCGCAGGCGACCCAAATAGGGAATCTCGTTGACCGAGAAATAGGCGTCCTTCACAGCCGGAAAGGTGTTGCCCAGAGTTTCGTTAGTGACCTCCGGCTCGAGAGTTAATTGGAGACGGAAATCGTAAGTCCCATAGCCCGCGCCGTCAGCTACCAACCGCAATCGACGGAATTCGAAGTAGTCCCGCGCGAGGGGGCTCGTGATGGCCGGGTCCTTGTTCGCCCACTCGATGAGATCCGCTTGCACGTGGCCACCCAGCCTGACGGTCCATTTGTCGGCTGAAACATCCACCCAACCTTTGGCTTCTGCTTCCCTTAGTCCCGGGTCGCCGGCCTGATACCAGACTGGGACCACGCCGTCTTCGGTTGGCGCGAGCGGCGACTCCGAAGCACGCTGGACGTGGTTTTGTTCGGACCCTGGACCAGGCAATGGTTTGGCCGGCGGCCCTTCGGGAATGTTCGCGGGCCTGATCCCACCGTTAACGGGGGGAAGTCGCGCAACGGACGGCGCGGAAACTGGCGGAGATGGCGCGACGGCGAAGTCGTGACCATTTCCCCCTTCTTGGGCATTTGCCGCGCTAGGTAGCAGTAGCGCCAGGACCAATAGCCAAAGCAATCTTGGCCGAGGCGGCATCAATACTTCCTGGGAAGCGATTGCTACGCGAGGCATCGACTATGCCATCCGAGACTCAGCAATCCTCCGGGAGCTCCGGTCGGAAATGCTCCGATTGAGTTGAAATGCTTCCCTGCCGGGTCAGCAATAGCGCGATCGCTATAACCGATTCAATCGACAAAGCCGGCTAAGTCCATCCAATTTATCTGACGTAAAGCTGAATCTTTCGTAAGCCAGCTAGCCTCAAATGTTTGTAACTCTTGACGGCGCCAAAATTTGCTTCACACTCCATTGCCCAGCGTTTGGCTTGCGAACTCAGACTGCCAGATTTGAGCTGTCGCGAGAGTGCTAGCAGCCTTGGTGGGGCCGAATTCGCGGCAAGTCGGCCACACGGACTGTTTGCTATCGCCGTCAACAGCGTGCGGTACTGGTATGAATCGACTGCCTCAGCAGGAAAACTCAGTACAATCGGCATGCTTTACCTATCTTTCCCATCCCTTGGCCTGTGTTGCCGATTCGGGCGGGGTACGTGACGCATCGCGACCCAAATGGCGGCGACCTGCACCGGACCGGTTCAGAGGAGGGCCCGCGATCGGCGATAGGACCTCAGCCGATCACGCTCGCCTTCGCAGGGGGCAGCCTCACGAGTGCGTGCCCAGCACTTGCTGGTCAAAATCAATGATCGCTCCGGTCATCAATCCCGACCGCTCCGACAGCAGGAACGCCACGACCTCGGCCACTTCCCGCGGCTTGACCAGCCGGCCCAGCGGCTGCCCACGTTCCGCCGCTTGCAGCCAGTCGGCGCCGGCATTGTGAAAGCGTTGCTGCACGGCGGTCTCGCCCGGAGTATCCATCCAGCCGATGTTCAACCCATTGACCCGAATCTTTCGATCGAGCATGGCGTTGGCGACGTTCTTTGTCAGCGTGGCCATCGCCCCCTTTGACATGGAATAAGGGGTCAGAAACGGCTGGCCTCCGTGGCTCGACATGCTGAGGATATTTACGATCGCGCCCCCCGTGCCGCGTTCGAGCATCAGCTTGATCGCGCCCTGCATCAATAGAAACGGAGCACGCACGTTCAGGGCGACAATCCGATCGAACAGTTCCGGCGAGGAATCCAGAATTCCTCCGCGCTCGGAGGTCGCGGCACTGTTGACTAGGTAGTCAATGCGACCAAAAGTCGCTCGTGCGGTTTCGACCACGCGAGAGCAGTCGTCGACCTTGGTCAGATCGGCCGCCACAAATTCCACGCGGCAACCGGCGTTAGCCAGCTCGGCCGCCAGGCGGCGTCCGTTGTCGGCGTTGCGCCCGCACAGCAGCAGACCGCCGATCATCTTTTCAGCAATCAAGTGACGGGCGATGGCTTCGCCCAGCCCCTGGGTGCTGCCGGTGACCAGGGCAACCTTCGCTGAGGATTCGGTGGTCATTCGCAAAGCACCTGCTGGTTCGATCTGGTTTCCGCGACCGTCGTCGGCCGCCGACAGAAATCAACGTCGCTAGCTCAAAATCTCTCGTATCGGTTGGCCGCCGTGGGCCACGGCAATCGGGCGATCGGCGCGATCCAGCACCGGCATCGCGGGATCGATGCCCAGCAGGTGGTAGATCGTAGCGCAAATGTCACGGATGTGCACAGGCTTGTCCTTGATAAACGCGGCCTGGTTGTCCGAGGCGCCATAGGTCATGCCGCCGCGAATTCCCGCGCCCGCGAACAGCACGGAGTAACAATACGTCCAGTGATCGCGGCCGCCGTTGGCATTGATCCTGGGCGTGCGCCCCATTTCTCCCATCGTGACCACGAGCGTCTGATCCAGCAGTCCGCGCGAATTCAAGTCCTCGATGAATGCCGAATAGGTCTGGTCAAAGCTGGGCAGCAGTGTATCGCGAAGCATGGGGAAGTTTCGCTGGTGCGTGTCCCAGGCGGCCTTGCTGACCTCGAACCGCTTGGCAAAGTTATCCCAGCTTACATTGACGAACTGCACGCCCCGCTCCACCAACCGCCGGGCCAATAGGGTCGACGCGCCAAACAGGGTCCGCCCGTAACGGTCGCGCGTGGCCGGGTCCTCTTGGCTCAGTTCAAACGCCTCGCGCACCTTGGCAGAGGTCAGCATCTCAAAGGCCAGCTGCTGCTCGCGCGGAAAGCTGCCAAAGTCGCGCCGTGACTCCAGCCGGCGAAATTCCTCGTCCAGCGACTCGACCAACCGACGCCGACCCTGCAGCCGATCTAGCGTGATTCCTTCAGGCAAGTCGACGTGGGCCAATTGCGGCTCGCCGCGCACAAGCTGCGGGCTCCAGATATCGTCCGGCGGCTTGTCGACGAAGGCCGTGCATTCGGTGCAAAACGGATCGTAGCGGCGGCCCAGAAACCCACCGTGGGGCCCGGCTTTCTTGCGCACTTCGCCCCAGCCCAGCGAACACGGCAGATAGGCGTAGGTCGGCAGCTCGCTTCGTTGACCGCGGCGCAGGTATGCGCAGACCGATCCCATGCTGGGCGGGTCGCTATCGCGAAACTCCTCGTCCGGCAGGTTGACGTCGTGGCCCGTATACATCGGCAGGTTCTTGTGACAGCCGCCGTTGTGATACACGCTGCGCACAACCGCCGCGTGGTGCATGGTGCGGGCGGTGCCGGGCAGCAGCTCGCAAATCTGCACGCCGGCTGCGCTGGTCGGGACAGGTTTGAACTCGCCCCCTACCCCGTCCGGCGCCTCAGGCTTGAGGTCGAACATGTCCTGGGTCGGCGGCCCTCCCTGCAAATACAAGAGCACGACGCTCTTGGCCCGGGCCGGATGCAGGTATTGCGGCGCCGCCCGCTCAACCGCCAACAAGGAGGCGGAATCGAACAGACCGCCCAGCATCGACAGCGCGCCGACCTTCAGCGTCTCGCGGCGAGAGAGACCGTCGCGGCCGCGGTGGGCGCTACCCAGCATCGTGATCGTGCTCACGGCGTCGCCTCCGCAGTTACGCGTTGACCTGGGAGAGAACCTACGCGTCGGCCGATCATCCTAAATCCGGCAACGAGCGCCTGCAAGGCGCAGAGTGGCAGGCCGGTCGCGGGCCGGTAGCAATGAAAATCTCGCGATGCCATAATCGGACCCATCGCGCTGACAATTCGCGCCGCTGGTGTTCGCGGCGGCTGTCTCACACCATCGAGGCTGCCATGTTCGACCGTCATTCCTACAAGTCGCGCTGGCGGGCCCGTTGCTCGGCAACGATGGTTCTCGCGATCACTATCCTGGCGTGCGCAAATCGTGCAGCGGCAGCCGATCCGCGACCGCCGAACGTCGTCGTCATCCTGGCTGATGACGTCGGTTATGGCGACCTGGGCTGTTATGGCGCCACCAAGGTCAGCACGCCGAATTTGGATCGACTGGCGCGCGAAGGGCTGCGGTTCACCGATGCTCATTCTCCCTCCGCGGTCTGCACGCCCACGCGATTTGCCTTGCTGACTGGGCAATACGCCTGGCGGCAGCCAACTGGCGCGGGCATTCTGAGCGGTGAAGCGCCGCTGTGCATTGCGACCACGCAGTACACGTTGCCGCGCGTGTTTAAGGCGGCCGGCTATGCCACCGGTGCGGTCGGCAAATGGCACCTGGGGCTTGGCGGTGACGGCCAAGGCGGCGCGGCGAGCAAAGCGAAGACCGACTACAACGCCTCGCTGAGGCCCGGCCCGCTCGAACTGGGGTTCGATTATTTCTTTGGCGTGCCGGCGACCGGCGATCGCACGCCTTGCGTGTACGTGCGAAATCACGCGGTGGTCGGCTACGACGCCAACGACCCCATCGCTGTCCGCTATGGCCAGCCGATCGGTGACGAACCGACCGGCAAGGACCATCCGGAGCTGCTAAAGGTCAAACCGAGCCATGGGCACGACAACACCATCGTCAATGGCATCAGCCGCATCGGCTACATGTCGGGAGGCAAAGCGGCACGTTGGATCGACGAGGACATGGCCGACGTGCTCTCGCGCGAAGCGGTGCAGTTTATCGAAGCGCATCGCCAACAGCCCTTCTTTCTGTATTTCAGTACCCACGACATCCACGTCCCCCGGGTTCCGCACCCGCGCTTTGCCGGTCGCAGCGCGCATGGCACTCGCGGCGACGTCATCCAGCAACTCGACGCGACCGTGGGCGAGGTCCTGGCGGCGCTCGACCGCACTGAACTAGCGAACAACACTCTGGTGATCTTCACCAGCGACAATGGCGGCGTGCTCGACGATGGCTACCAGGACGGATCGGGCAATGACGCCAGCGGCCACCGTCCCAACGGGGCGCTGCGAGGTTTCAAGGGCAGCCTGTTCGAAGGGGGACATCGGGTGCCGTTCATTTCCCGCTGGCCCGGCCAAGTGCCCGTGGGAGAAAGCGACCAGTTGATCTGTCACGTCGACCTGCTGGCGACCTGCGCGGCGATCGTCGGCCAGGCGCTGCCCAAGGACGCGGGGGTAGACAGCTTTAACGTGCTGCCCGCGCTGAAAGGCGAGAAATCCCAGGTGCGAGACCACCTGGTCCATCACAGCGGCGGATACCCCGGCGCACTGTCGATTCGCCAGGGACCCTGGAAGCTGCTCGACGCGGGCGGCGCCCGATATGCCAACCGCGCCGGCGGAGGCGCACAGTTGCTCTTCCAACTCGACGCCGATCCGGCCGAGGAACACGACCTGGCGGCCGAGCAGTCGGAGCGGGTCAAGGAGCTCGCCAAACGGTTGGCCGCGATTCGCCAGGGCGGTCGCAGTCGTCCGTGAGCCGACACGACCTGCCCGCGGTCACCGCGATCTTGCGACTAGTGCTTGTAGATCTTGTGCTGCGGCCGGCCTGAGAGGATCTGCTCTTTGCCCCAGGTCGTGACGTCCTTGAAGGCCTGGCTATGGATGAAGCCCAAGAAGGCCTGCTCTTCGGACCATTCGCTGGTGATCATGTACGACGCGTCGTCGCTCACGTCCTTCCAGAGATTGGAGCTCGAGTGCCCTTGAGCCGAACGCAACGCGTCCAGGACGGCGGCGAACTTTTCTTCAAAGTCCTGCTGCTTGCCTGGGATAACGTGATAGTTCATGCCGACGGTGATCATCTGAGGACGTACTCCAAGTGGTGCTGGCCGCAGGCGCCGAGCTTGCTGTTGAATCGACGATGAACGAAACGCATTCGAGCGCGGACCTCGCTAGTTGCCCGGCGGAGCGGCGGCGGTCGCGTCGCTCCACGTGTCGGTCCGGAAAGGAGAAGCAGGCAATCCCGCCTTGTTCGTCAGGTTGGGCTGGGCCAACTGATGCCAGCCAAAGCGGACGGCGACCGGATTGGCTACGCTCGGCGAACTGACCACAACCGAATCGCCTTCGATGACCGCTTCTGCCGGCACAAACTTCTTGTCCGCTCCGGCGATCGAAAACCAGCTCAGCGGCTTGGCGTCGCGCGCAGCGAGGCCGCCATTGGCGTGTTTGAATTTGAGCCGAACCTGCTTGGACTCGACCGCGGACGAATCATAGATCGGCCCCGAGTAGACCGTGTCGCTCTTGCCATAGGTCGTGGCCAAGGCCCACAGCGCCAGCCGCTTGCCGACGTCTTGTTTGTTTGGCGGATGGATATCTTTGAGGTTGGGCACCAGATCGGTGGTCACTGCCATGCCCGTGTTGGGAAACGCCAGCGTGGCCGTTTGCGCTTCCCACAGCTCAGGCAGCCGGGTGGGCTCGCCGCCATACTGAAACGGCGCGAGCTGCACGAACAGGAAGGGGAAATCTCCTTCGCCCCACACGGTTCGCCAACCCTGGATCAAGGCCTTCATCCGCGTGGTGTACTGCATTCCCTGGCCGACATTCGCTTCGCCCTGATACCAGATCGCGCCGCGAATGGCAAAAGGAACCAGCGGATGGATCATGCCGTTGTAAAGGCCCGTGCTGACCCCGTTGCTGTTGAGCGGATGAGCAGGCGCGGCCGGCGGGTCGGGAATCTCTTGACCGGCGGTTTTGGCCTTGTCGGCGGTGGCCACCCAGGCGCGATACTGTGTCAGGCTGGCGTCCAACGCCTTTTGATAGTCGGCGTTGCGAGCGTTGATCCACTCCAGATCGCTTTTCAGTTCGCTCTGCGACGCGAAACCGACCGGCGGAGTCCACGGCTCGATCCGCGTGCCGCCCCACGAGGTGTTGATCAGGCCAACGGGCACCTTCAAATCCTTGTGCAGCTCGCGTCCAAAGAAATAGAGCACGGCCGAGAAGCCCTTGACCGCCTCGGGCGTGCAAGCAACCCACTTCGCGTTGACATCCGCGGCGGGCTTGCCCGAGGGAACCAATGGAACCGAGAACAAGCGGATCTCTGGGAAGTTCGCCGCGGCGATTTCCTCGGCGGAGTTGTCCGAGACTTGGACCGACCATTGCATGTTCGATTGTCCCGAGCCGAGCCAGACCTCCCCCATGAGAATGTCGGTGAGCTTGATCGTGTTCTTTCCGACCAGGGTCATGTCGAGCGCCTTGCCGGCCTTCATTGCCGGCAGCGTGACCCGCCATTTTCCTTCGGCATCGGCGGTGGCGCTGGCTTTGGCATCGCCCAGGGTGACCGTGACTTCCTCGCCCGGATCGGCCCAGCCCCAGATCGGCAGCGGCAGGTCGCGCTGCAGCACCATGTGGTCGCCCACGACCGCCGGCAGGCGAATGTCAGCGCGGGCCGTGCTGCTGATTGCCGCAATAGTTAGCAGAGAATAAACGAGGCAGTTGCACCGCGACGTCATGATCGCTCCTCTAAAAATCTGATTATGCGCGTGTTATGGACTCGAGGGGTTGGTTCGCGGGACATTATCACTTAAGGCGCGTGACGCCTGCAACAGGCTCTCCGCACGATTCCGCGGGGCAAACTGGCCGCCCGGTGGCGAAGTGCCATAATACCAGTAGTATTGCGCGGAGCTGCGTGCCTTGTCGCCAGGTCATGGGCGCAATGCAACCCAGTGGTTCCAGTTCCCTTGTCCGAGGTCGCCATGCCAACTGTTACGCCGATCGGCAAAATGACGGTGTTCTACATCCCGTCGCACAAGCTCGACGCGCCGCGCCACGACAGCGAGGGGAGCGCGCGATCGATCATCCACGAATTTCTGATTGCCCACTACAAGGCGTACACCCACACCCCCTCGCCGGTGAAAGGCTATTGGATCAGCGGCGGCGACGAGCTCTTGCATGACGTCATGGAACGCTTCGAGGTCTCGTTTGAGTCTGAGTCCGATTTCGAAAAACTGATCGCCTTCCTGGCCAGGCTCTGCCAGACGCTCGCCGAAGACACGATCTACCTGACCCGCGGCGACACCAGCTACCTCGTGCACCACTAACAGGCTGCCAAGATGCCGACAGAGCGCGGCTTACAGAATCGACAGGTCGCGCACCTAACGAAAGAGTCACCTGCTCGATATTGGCACGTCTGACCCAACGGCCCTAGAGTAGAGACAGACACTGCACGGAGGGCGGGCCGAGTTTAACCGGCAAAGAACGCGGGCAGGTTTTTTTAGCGCACTCCGCGACCTCGGAGCGCAGAAAGAGAGCTGGCCATGACCATCGAACAATCGTTCGCAGCTCAGCACGGTGTTTTGAACTACATTCACGCCAATGCCTACGTGCGACCTCACAACCAGCCGGTGCACACAGCGCCGACGCTCGACGCGATGGGGCCGCTGACAATCGCCATCAGCCGTCAGGCGGGCATCGACGCCGGAGCCTACGCCCGCGCGATCGGCGACCTGCTCGGCTGGCAAATCTGGGATCACGAGCTGTTGGAGCTGATCGCGACCCAGTTGGGGTCTAACGTCCGCGAGCTGGAGACGCTGGACGAACGGCACATCAGCTGGATCCAGGAATCGATGGAAGCGTTCCTCTATTGGCACACGACCAACCAGCACACTTACGTGCGTCACTTGCGCGCGGCCATGAACGAGCTGGCGACGCTGGGCAATTGCGTCATCGTGGGTCGCGGCGCGCCGCACGTACTGCCCCCCAGAACCACGCTCAAGGTCCGGCTCGTCGCGCCATTGGAACTGCGCGTGGCGGCGTTTCAACGGCAGATGGGCATCACCGATGCCGGTCAGGCCGCCCGCGAGCTGGACAAGCTGGACCGCGAGCGGATCCGCTTCGTGAAGGACCATTTTCACAAAGACTCTGTGGACCCGGCGGGCTACGACGTGGTGCTGAACGTCGCGCATTTCTCACACGCCGACTGCGCCCGGCTGGTGCTGGACTTCTTGCAGGCGATCGAGCATCCGCAGGTCGCGCCGTGTGTGCCTGCTCGCTAATCGCGGGAGATGCACGAAGTGCCAAAATCGAGGCGGCGTCCGTGGTCTTCCGCCGGGGTTGCCATTCCCCGCGGAAGGCCAGTCGCTTCGTCTCTCGCACCCCGCTGATTTCGACCGCCCTCCCCTGGCACGTGTGATCTGCGGGAAAAATCGTCTCTCGCCTGGCGCCCTGTGAGCCGCCGCTGGCTGGTGTATAATCCTCACCAGCCCTCGCAGAGTCCGCGCGGCCGAACCCCGCGCTCCACGCCGCGAACCATCGCCGGCGGCCGCGACCAACATTCACCACACTCCACACCCACTGGCGCACCATGCTTCGACACCTATTGCTGTCGCTCGTCGTCCTCACCTGTTCGCTCACGTCGCTGGCCCAGGCCGACTTGAAGGTCGGCGTCGGCAAGGCGATCATCACTCCCGACCCGCTGCTGCCCGTCTCGGGCGGCGTGGGACCTGGCAAACCGGCAACCGGCAAGCAGGGGGACCTCACGGCCCGCGCCCTCGTGCTCCAGCAGGGAGAGACCAAGGTCGCCATTGTGCAGCTCGACCTGTTGGGCTTTCCCTCGGTGTTGTGTGCGCGGGTACACAAACAGGTTTCGCGCATCCCGGCCGACAACATCATCATCGGCTCGACCCACACGCACAGCGCTCCCGACTGCTACGGCTTTCCGGGCCTGAACGGCAAGGCCTCGGGTGACCTGAAGTTCATGGACTTCGTTTGCAATCAGGCCGCCAAAGCTATCAACCAGGCGCTCGACTCGTTGCAGCCCGCGCAGCTCAAGATCGCCACGGGCGAGGCCAAGGGCAAAATCGCCTACAACTACTACGCTCCCGAGCTGTACGACCCGCGGATGAGCGTGATCCAGGCCCTCTCTCCCGAAGGCAAAACCATCTGCACGCTGGTGAACTATGCCGTGCATCCCGAGGTGCTGGGCAACGACGTCGGACTGGTCAGCCCGGATCTGGTGGGCCCGCTCTGCGACCAGCTCGAAGCCGACTCAGGTGGCATGGGCATGTTCATGAACGGCGCACAGGGCGGCATGATCACCGCCGACAACCGCCGGCTGGACAATCCCTCCGATCCGCTGAAGGCCAAGTGGCACGACTCGCGGACCTGGGAAGAGTGCGTGCGCATCGGCCAACTGATGGCATCTGAAGCGCAGCGGATCGTCAAAGACGCCAAGCCGCAGGCCGACCCAGCGCTGGCCTGTTACGCGCGCGAGGTGAAGTTTCCGGTCAGCTCGCCTTTGATGTGGACCATCCTGGTCGGTTCGCCGCTCAAGTATCCTTATAACAAGGATCGCTCGATCACCACGCGGATGAACCTGGTCAACCTGGGTGACGCCCAGATCCTGACCATTCCCGGCGAGGCGCTGCCGAACATCGGCTATTACATCAAGCGCCACATGAAAGGCAAGAACAACCTGCTGTTCGGCCTGACCAACGACGCCTTTGGTTACATCCTCACCAAGGTCGACTTCAACAGCTTCAAGCGCTACGAGTATGTCTCGCAGACTTCGCTGGGCGAAATGACCGGCGAGATCCTGATCGAGAATGCGCTCGATATGGTGAAGGAATCCTCTGCCCCGGCCGGCAAGTAGGCGGTTGACCGTTCGCACTCGGCGGTCGTTGCGCATTGCGCGTCCGGCAGAGCTTACCTGACTGCGCCTTTCATTGCGACCGCTGCCCGCGACACGCCGCACCGAAATCGACCCCACAGGGATGATCGATTCAGCTCGCCTTTTCGACGAGCGTGGGCCGAATAAACCATGGCCTCTATCGCTCCATCGCCCTGCGCGTCGCGGTCTGGAAAGCGGCAAGGATGCCGCAGCCGTAAAACTCACCCCAGACTTGCGCAGGCCGGCCACACCCGTGGCAGGTTCGGTCACACGGCTCGCTCCACGGAAGGATTCTGGCATGTTTCGGCATGGCTTGGTCGCGGTCTATCGTCACGTCTCGGGGTGGCACGCGCCGACAGTGGTCGGACTAGCAATCGTGTTCTCCGTCCAGGTTTGGTGCACATCGGTTGGCGCAACGAACTTCGCGGTCACTAACCCGGGCGACGACGGCTCGCCGGGCACGCTTCGCTGGGCGATTGAGCAGGCCAACGCGGCGGGCGCCGGCACACACACGATCTCGTTCTCCGTGCCAGCTAACTCGATCATCGAACTGACCGACGACCTGCCGCAACTGGACAACTCCGCGGCGACCGTCGAACTTGACGGCATCGGCGCGGGCGGGGTGACGATTAGCGGACACAACAATCACCGCGTGCTGTTCGTCGCCGCTGGCAACTGGTACGTGCGCAATTTCAACATCAACAATGGTCTGGCCGCGGGCGGCGACGGCGGCAGCGGTGGCGGCGGCGGTGGCCTGGGCGCCGGCGGCGCGGTCTTGGTCAACAGCGGCGCGAGTCTGACGATTCGCAACGTCAACTTCAATGGCAACAACGCCAACGGCGGCGACGGCGGTCTGCACAGCGGCAGCGTGGGCGGCGGCGGCGGTGGCGGTTTGGGTGGCGACGGCGGCAATGCCACCAGCAACGGCGGCGGTGGTGGCGGCGGCGCCGGCATCTTCGCGTCGGGCGGCGACGGCAGCTCACTGGCCGGCGGCGGCGGCGGCGGATTAATTCTTCCCGGTCTGCCCGGAGTCGGCCCCGTCGGTGGCTTAGGCGCGCCACTCGGTGGCAATGGCGGCAGCGTCTTTCAGAGCGGCCAGGGCGGCGCCACGTTTGGCGGTGGTGGTGGCGGCGGACTCGACGGCGGCGGTGGCGCGGGCGGAACTTTTGGCGGCGGCGGTGGCGCGAGCGCCGGAGGCGGAATCGTCGCGGGCAATGGCGGCTTCGGCGGCGGCGGCGGTGGCGCCGGACCCGGCGGGACCGCCGGAGTGGGCGGTTTCGGGGCGGGCGACGGCGGGGCCGGGATTGCCGGCCAAGGTGGCAGCGGCTTTGGCGGCGCGATCTTCGTCCGCCAAGGCGGCACCTTCAACATTGAAAACTCCAACACCACCAACAACGACGTCGCCGCGGGCTCGAACCCCGCCGACAACACGGCCGCGGGGCAGGACTTGTACCTCATGCAGGGCGTCACCGCGACGTTTCAGAACACGGCCAACAACACCAACTCGTATAGCGGGTCGATTGCTGGCGAAGGCGCCCTCTCGGTCGCAAATGGCCTCACCATCCTCGGCGGCACAAACACCTATGAGGGCGGCACCGCCGTGCTCGGCGGCATCCTCGAAGGAACCACCGACAGCTTGCAGGGCGCGATCTCAAATGACGCCACGGTTCGCTTCAACCAGAACTTCAGCGGATCGTTTTTCGGCTCCATTACCGGCGCCGGGCAGCTAATCAAGTACGGCCTGGGCAATGTGACACTGACCGATCCGAATGCGTTCAACGGAGGCACCTTGATCTCATTCGGCACGTTGACCGCCACCACGGCCAACTTGCAGGGAAGCGTCACCAACGAAGCCTTGTTCGCGCTCGATCAAAACTTCGACGGCACCTACTTCGGCGCCATTACCGGCGTCGGCGAGCTGATCAAGTATGGCGACGGCATCGTTACGCTGGCCAACATCGGCAATTCGCAGTCCATCATCAGCATTGAGGGCGGAGCGCTTGCCGGCACCACATCCAGCCTGAATGCTCCGAGCATCACTAACTTTTCAACGCTTATCTACGACCAGGCATTCAACAGTTCCACCAGCAGCGTGATCACGGGCACCGGCAATATCTTTAAAACCGGCGCCGGGTCGGTCTCGGTCACGAGCACCGGCAACCAGGCCAGCCGCATCGACATCCTGGCGGGTCGCTTTGCCGTCAACGGCGACTTCACCACCGACGTCTGGGTCGACACCCCAGGTGTTTTGGGCGGCAGCGGCGAGATCATTGGCAACGTTCACAACTTCGGCACCGTGGCCGCCGGCAACTCGATCGGCACGCTCACCGTCACGGGCGACTACTCGGTCGCCGCTGGCGCCACGCACGAAGTGGAGATCAACGCCGCCGGCACCACGCCCGGCGTGAACAACGACCTGGTCGAGGTCGGCGGCACCGCGACCCTGCAAGGGGGCACGGTCGACGTGCAAGTGGCCGCGGGCTCCTATAGCGAAGGGGCGACTTACCGCTTTCTGTCCGCCGACAGCATCGTCGGACAGTTCAGCGGCATCACGTTTAGCGGCCTAGGCCCCAACCTGCACGCGGTGCTGGGTTACGACGTGTTCGGCGGCCAGGACTGGGCCTATTTCACACTGTTTGATAGCCAGACTAATTTCCTGGCCAATGCCGAGACCTACAACGAGCGGCAGGTGGCCATCTACCTGGACGACAACTCGGCCACCGCCACCGGACAGTTCCAGGCCACGCTCGACCAGATGCAATTGCTCGCACCCTCGGGCCAACGCCAGGCCATGAACGAGCTGACCGGCGTGGTCAACGGCACGATCGCGCAACTCGGCGTGCAGGACACGACGTTTCTGTACCAGATGCTCCGCCGCCGCGTCGGCTCGGCCTTCGCCGCCGGCGGTCTGGTCAACAATGGCAATAGCTCCGACTGGACGACCGACGCCAGCCATCCGGCCGAGCGACTGATCTTGCCCTGCGATTACAAGCGCAGCTCCAAGGTCACGATCATGTCGACCAGCGCGTCGAGCAGCCAATCGCCCTGGGCCGGCTGGACGACGGGCTACGGTTTCGGCGGCAGCGCCCAGAGCGACGGCAACGCTGCTGGCGGCACCTTCGGCTCGGGCGGAACCATCTTCGCGGTCGAGCGGGCGCTGGACAGCTCGACCCTGGTGGGCTTGTTCGGCGCCTACTCGCACCTGGGCCTATCGCTCTCGGGTCTGCCGCAGAGCGCCTCGGCCAATCAGGGTCTGTTTGGCGGCTACCTGCTCAAAGACTTCGACCGTGGTTACATGCTGGCCGCCGGGTCGGCCGGTTTCGCCGGTTACAAAGAGACGCGTCAGATGGCCTTTGGCAACGTGAACGAAACTGCCACCGGCAACTACGACGGCTGGAACCCGACCAGCTACCTGGAATTCGGTCGCCGCTATGCCCACGGCAGCACCACATTTCAGCCTTACGTTGCGACTCAGTATGTTTACGTCCGCCAGAACGGTTTCACCGAAACCGGCGCAGGCGATCTGAACCAACAGGTCAACGGCATCGACACCCACGCGCTGCGCGGGTTGCTGGGCGCGCGGGCCTCGCAGGTCTGGCAGACCTCGGGGGGCCAAACCTGGGTGCCCGAGCTGCGAGCGGTCTGGATGCACGAGTTCCTCGACCCCACGACGACGCTGACCGCCATCTTTGCTCCGGTCGGCGGCAGCAGCTTCGCCACGCGGGGCCTCGACTTTGGTCGCGACTGGGCGATCCTCGGCGGCGGTACTCAGTATGTCATGTCGCAGAACGTGAGCCTGTTTGCCAACTACGACTTGTTGGTCAACGGCCAGCAGGTCTGGAACGCGGGATCAGGCGGCCTGCAGTTCTCCTGGTAGCAGCGATGCAAAGGGTGGCGGCGCGAAGCGTCAAATAGTTGACGCGGCCGGGTGCGGGCGAGTAGCTTGCCCTCGTTCTGGCATTGCTTCCCCCGGACCCTGACATGATGCGCGCCGTCACGACGACCCTGCTCTGGCTGGCGTTTTCGTGTCTTTCGCAGGCCGCCGAGACCACGCTATGTATCGAACGTTGCGCGGTTTTTGATCCTGAGTCCGGCGCCATGCTGCCAGAGCAGACCATCGTGGTCCGCGGCGAGCGGATCGTCGCGGTCACGCCGGCCGATCAGGTCACCGAGCTTCCAGCCGACGCCACGCGCATTGACGGCCGCGGCAAGTTCGCGCTGCCGGGACTGATCGACGCGCACGTGCACGTGGTCCACGTACTGGACTTTGCCCACGTCACGGGCGACGAGGTCTTGCCGCTGTATCTCGCGGCTGGGGTGACGAGCATCCGCAGCACGGGCGACGAGGTCGTGGCCGCGACCCTGGTGGCAAGGTTTGCCGCCGCCCATCCGGCATCGAGCCCCCGGGTGTTCACATGCAGCCCACTGCTAGACGGCGATCCGCCGATCCACCGCGACGTCGGACGGGCTGTGACCGATCCGGCCCAGGTGCCCGCACTGTTCGACGAGCTTCTGCCGTGGCATGTGACCACGGTCAAGATCTACGCCGGCACCGGGCCCGACGTTGGCAGGGCGATCATCCGCGAAGCGCATCGCCGCGGTCTGTTCGTGACCGCCCACCTCGGCAAGTACTCCGCGCAGCAGGCCGTGGCCGACGGCATCGATGGGCTGGAGCACATCTGGAGCGTGTTCAACTATGTGATTCCGCCGCAGTTCAGCGGGCAACCGGGCCATCGCGGCACGCTCGACCTGGACAATTCGCTCTGCGACGCGCTGGTGGCCGAGCTGGCGCGAACCAAGACCTATGTCGATCCGACCCTGACCGTGTTTCGCAACATGATCCTGCTCTCGGACGTGCCCGAGGTGCGTGATTCACCCGACAATGGGCTGGCTCCTGCTCGATTGCGTGCCTTCTGGCCAATCTACTTGCAGCGAACCGGCTGTCCGCAGGGGGGCAGGCTGGAAGAGCGGCGTCGCGAGTTTGCAAAGTACCAGGAGTTGACGCGCAAGTTGTTTCGCGCGGGTGTGCCACTCCTGGCCGGCACCGATGCGCCGGAACCGCAGGTCACGCCCGGGTTCTCGTTGCACGAGGAGCTGGAACGACTGGTCGAGTCGGGCCTGCCGCCAGCGGCCGCGCTCAAGTCGGCGACTTTGCTCAATGCCACAGCGCTCAAGCAGCAAGCGCACCTCGGCTCAATCGCAGGGGGTAAGCTGGCCGATATCGTGCTATTGAACGCCAATCCGTTGGACGACGTCCGCCATACTCGCCGCATCGATCTGGTGGTTCGCGGCGGAGTTGTCAGTCGCCCGGCCGAGCTACTAAAGCTAGTTCCGCGAGACTGATTTATCGTCCGCGCACGAAAAAAGCCTCGTTGAGGTCCGCCGAGGCTTTTTCCGGTCGCGGTAGTTTCCGCAAACTACTTCTTGTCGGTCTCGACCGTGTCGACGTGCGTCTCGGTCGTGGTGCCTTCGGGCGTGGTCGTGGTCGTCTCGGTCTTGACCTCAGCCTTCTTGTTGCAGCCCGCGAAGAAAACCGTGGCCATGGTCAATCCAAGGCAGAGAGCGAAGAAACGATGCATGGTTCGTCCTTTTCGATGAGGCTGCGTGGGAAGCATGGCACAGGAAATCCGGCCAACTTGCCCAGCTTCAATTAAGAGTATAGGTCAGGGCACTTTATTCCCGGTTCCGGAAGGAAAAGTCGCCTTTTTCCCGAAAAGTAAGTGCCCGGAGTGGTTAACGCGAAGCCATGGCCCGCTTCTTAGCCCGTGCCCCGTTTTTGCGCGGCGAGGACTCGGCCTCGTCGCCTTCCGCCTCGGCATTGATCTGTTTGGCAATCTCTGTCAGCTTTTTGTCGGCTGCCCCTTCTTCGTCCAAGGTCGCCTGGAGTAGGGTGGCCGCCTTGGTTTCTCCTAACACCTGGGCAAAGGTGCGCACGCACCCATAGCCGGCCATCTCATAGTGCTCCACCCGCTGGGCCGCCGCGATCAGGGCCGCGTCCATCACGTCAGGGTCGGCGTCCTCTTCCATCAACTCCGAGCCCTCCTTGATCAGACCCTCCATCGCCTTGCACTTCTTGCCCTTGGGGCTCAAGTCCAGGCCGGCGAAAACCTTGTCCAGTCGCGCGACTTGGCCTTTGGTCTCCTTCAGATGCGACTCAAAGGCCCGCTTCAGGTCTTGGGCCGTGGCCGCCTTGGCCATTTTCGGCAAGGCCTTGAGGAGCTGGTGCTCAGCATTGTAGAGGTCCTTGAGTTCATCCACGAACAGGTCACGCAGAGAGTCGAGCTTCATCGTTCGGTTCCTCGATAAGGGTGTTTCCCTGCGGTAGGAATGAACCGTGCCGGTCTCATTCTCCGCGGGCTGTTTGAATCGTGCTGGCCCCTGATGCAATCGCCGTGCCATCAGGCACTCGAAGCCAGCGCCCATGACCGGGGGACGACAGTTCGTGGTCCGTGAGGAAATCGCTGCGGGGGAGGTCGAGGACTCAATGATTTCTCAACTACCAAGTCGATCGCTTCGGCATCAGACTGCGTCCTAGGTCGCTCGCGCTTTCAAGCGCTCTGGCAATGGGCCGTTGGCATACGCTTTGCGTCACAACCGACTCCGACGCGGAAAGTGGTTCTGCGGGGCGTGAGTCGAGCCCGAACGATTGCCCGGGGCTCAATTGGCGGCATTCGCAACGCTCACCCTGAGCGTTTCTCTTACAGGAGTACAGGAGTAAAAGGCCATGAGACAACTGCTGATCGTCGGACTAGTCGCGGTGGCAACGGCCGGATGCAGTCGGTCACTTCCCAGTAGCGCGACTACTAGTAGCGAGGCGAACGACCGCGACAACACGGCGGTGAACACGCGCGATCGTGAGGCGACCACCACAACGCCGATCGACCAGAACGAGAACCAGGCAGACATCGACATCACCGCCAATATCCGCAAGCGGGTCGTGGATACGAACATGTCGGTTAATGCGCACAACGTGAAGATCGTCACCCAGGACGGCAAAGTAACGCTGAGAGGACCGGTAAAGTCTGACGACGAGAAGAAGCAGGTCGAAGAGATTGCCAATTCCGTCGCCGGCGCCGACAAAGTTGACAGTCAACTGGAAGTTCAACCCTAACTTAAGGAAACTCATCATGTCGAAGGCGGTAATTTGCACCGTGCAATCGATCGATCACGCGGCCCAGGTCGTGGATCTTCTGAAAGCGGCTGGCTTCACTCGGAACGATATTTCCGTTTTGCTGCCAGGCCAATCCAACACCAAGGAATTTGCGGTTCACAACGAGACCAAAGCGCCCGAAGGCGCTGCCACGGGTGCGGGCACCGGCGCACTGCTGGGAGGGGGCCTGGGTTGGCTCGCCGGGATTGGCGCCTTGGCCATTCCGGGGCTCGGGCCTTTGATCGCCGCAGGACCGATCATGGCCGCTTTGACCGGCGCGGCGGTCGGCGGCACCATCGGTGGCGTGACCGGGGCACTCATCGGGATGGGCATCCCCGAATACGAGGCCAAGCGGTACGAAGGCCGAGTTAAGAGTGGCCGAGCATTGATTTCGGTGCACTCCGAGAACTCGGACGAAACCGATCGGGCTAAGCAGATTTTCGAATCCGCCGGCGCAGAGGACATCTCGACTGCAGGCGAACCGACTGCGAGCGCCAGGCGGTGAGACGCTCGCGCGTGCACGATCGAAGCGACGGGGGCCCCATGGCCTCCGTCGCTTTTTTGCTGCTGTACGGTCTACGTCAGGAATTGCGCACAACCGCAACCTGCGCACCGATCACCTCATGACCTCAAACCACCCGCGAAATGCGTCGCATACCGGACCTTCTGGGGAGGAGGACAAACCAACGCGGGGATAGGCCGTCGGTCGCGCGCCGACTAGCGTGCAGGGTGGCCCTCGGCCCGTCAGCACTCTGCGAAATCGCCGTGCTTGTGGTGTCCGTTGTGGCCACTCCGTCGGAACACGGAACTGCGCCTCTTTCCTTGTCGAGTACGACCTCGTCTCAAGGCTACGGGTCGTCGTCCTCGGACAAGTATCTCAGCGGCGCGGCATGACCACTCTTTACGAAACGCTGCAACTGGCGGTCGGCCACCATACCGCGGGACGCCTGAGCGACGCGGCCGACCTCTACCAGCAGATTCTGGCGGCCGACCCGCGCCACGCCGACGCCACGCACCTGCTGGGCGTGGTCGCGCATCAGGCCGGCGATCCGCCGACCGCGGTGACCCTGATCAATGCCGCCATCCAGCTCAACGGCGAGCGGGCCTCTTATCACAACAATCTTGGCCAGGCGCAGCAATCGCTCGGTCGCCCCGACGCAGCCGCGGCTTCGTTCCAACGGGCGATCGAGTTGGACTCGCGCTGCTGCCAGGCTTACTACAACCTGGCGATGTTGCGCCGCGCTGAGGGGGACTGGGCCTCCACCGTCGAGCTCTGCCGCCGCGCGACCGCGATCAAGCCCGACTACACCGACGCGTTGCGATTGCTCGCCATGGCGCTATGGGCACAGGAAGACCGCTTAGGCGCGCTGGCCTG
>Ga0163144_10002112_pt1 | contig 46413 bp, 42 predicted proteins | sample OliLak19BULKMAT1_FD_123175 | JGI IMG/M metagenome (GOLD analysis project Ga0163144, IMG submission 123175) | Freshwater microbial mat bacterial communities from Lake Vanda, McMurdo Dry Valleys, Antarctica - Oligotrophic Lake LV.19.BULKMAT1 | ecosystem: Environmental > Aquatic > Freshwater >... | reverse complement strand
TCCGGAAGCTTCCAGGCGCCGTCCTGCGGGGTGGCGCTCGCCTGCTGGCGCAGGAGTTCGGCGATGGCGGCCTCATAGGCGGGGCCGACGGAGGACCTGATCGCTTCGGCGGCGCGCGCCGTCAGGCTGGCGGCTTCCTCTTCGGTGATCGTGCTGTTTGCAGCGAGCGCGGCGACCTTGCCGCGGATGTCGTCTATCAGCGGGCTGTCACCCTCGCCGGCAAAGGGATGGCCGGTGATCACGGCCCGCGCGTCGGCGAGCACATAGTCATAGACGAACAGCGGCGGCTGGATGCCTTTTTCGGCCGAGGCGCGCGCATTGGCGACATGCTGGCCGAGATAGGCCGGCACGCCGCGGAGGCGCGCTATATAGGCCTCTGCGTCCGGCGCGCTGGTCACCTTGTGCTGGTTGATCAGGAAAGCCGGGATGGCGGACTGGACGCCGAACATCTGGTTGAACGTATAGCTGTGTTCACGGTAGGGGAGAGCGGCCTCTGCGCGCTCGAGTTCGTACTCCGCAAGCCGCCAGGAGAGGTGCGTCTGGCTGTCCAGCCTGGCGAAATCGAACGCCGCCTGCATTTCGGCGACATCGGCGCGCTGGATTTCCAGTTCGGCCCGTTCGAAGGCCTCGGATGGGTCGGTCCACTCGCTGTAGCGGTCCTTGATGCCGAGAAAGGTCTGGCGCATCGGGTCGCGGGCGACCGCCTCGTCGAACTTCTGCTCGAACCAGTCGTTCAGGCGCTCTGATTCGGCCGTGATTGCTTCCTGGGTATGGGCCGGGCCGGTTGCGTCCCTGTGGGCCGGGGCGGCGCACGCCGCCGCACTGGCAAGCAGGGCAAGGGCAAACGCAGAGCGCATTATCGTCATGGGCCGAATCCTGTTCTGGTGACGCAGATGTATGGCCCTCGTCTTAACTCTATTTCTGGATTGGTTAACCTTTGACGTGCGACAACGGGTTGTCCATGAAAGTCCTGTGCGCGGCTGTGCTCGTGCGGGGGCATTCGCGCTTCCGGCAGCGGGCCGGGTGAATTGGCGGTAGACTATGAAAAAAGACTCAGAAGCCCTTGATTTGTCTCAGGCCCTCGGTGCGCCTGAGGAAACGGAGGCCGGCACGGGCAGCGCGGGGGGCCGCAAGGTTGACCTGCTGCAGCTTGGCTTCTGGGCCTGTCTTCTGCTGTCGATCGCCGCCGCCAGCGTCTCACTGGTGCGCCCGCACGCCTCCGGCGCGACCGGATCGATCCTTCTCATCACCATGGCCTCCGGCGGCCTCGTTTTCCTGCTCTGGACGGTGCGCGGCGCCGGCCGGTTCATCGGCCTGTTTCCGGAGCGCGGCGCGGCTGCACGCTTTACCGATGCCGCTGCCCCGCGTTTCCCCTGGATCGAGGCGCTGGATGAAGCCGTCCTCGTTACCGAACCGGGCGGCGCGCCGGTGGCCGCCAACCCCGCCTTTAACGAGCTTGCCGCGATGGCCCTGATCACCGGCGCGAGCGAATCGGGCCCGGTCACGGTCGACCGCCTGTTCGGCGCCAATCCCGGCCTTGCCGCTCCGGTTTACCGCCTGTCGAAAGCCGCCAAGGCGGGCGCGCGCCGCCGCGAACTGCTGCCGCCCGTGGCGCTCGGCCCGGAACAGGTTCCGGCGCAGTTCGAAGTAACCGTTGCGCCGCTGCCACGCGGGCGGGTCCTCTGGCGCATCCGCCGAATCGCCGGACAGCTTGAGGCGACCGGCGCCGCCGACATGAAATCGCTGTATGTCGAAGATGCCCCGATGGGCTTCTTTGCCGCCCGCCCTGACGGCACGATCACCTACGCCAACGGCTACCTGCGCGAACTGCTGGGCCTGCCGGAAACCGCCAAGAACATCCGCCTCGACGACATCATGCGCCCGGAATTCGTCAAGCTGCTCGGGCGTGACCGCAAGACCGGCGCACCGGGGCGCGCCGACATCCAGCTGCGCGCGCGTGACGGCGTCGAAATCCCGGTACAGGCAATCACCACCTGGTCGGGCCGCGGCGCCGATGCCAATGGCCGCACGATCCTGCTGCCCAGCCCGCAGATCCTGAACGGGGAAGGCGACCGATTTGCCCTCCAGGGCGCCTCGCGCCCGATGCGGGCGGACGGCGATCCGATGTTCGACGATGCGCCCTTCGGCGCCGTGCGCCTTGACGGCGACCGGGTCGACGGCGCGATCATCCTCGATGCCAACCGCGCCCTGATGGAACTCAGCGGCGGGCGCGCAACGCCCGGCTCGCGCTTCTCCGACCTGTTCGATTTTGACGAAGACGGCGCGAGCGGCGCAGCCGAGGCGCTGGTGCAGGCGGTGGACAAGCCGGTCGCCCTGAAGCTTGCCGGCGCGGTCAGCGAAGACAAGGTCAAGCACGTCAACGTGTTCGTGACGCTCAACCCATCCGGTCGGCCGTCGGTGGCCTATGTCGTGGACATCTCCGAGCACCGGCTGCTGGAACAACGCCTCGCGCACGGCGAGAAGATGCAGGCGATCGGCAATATCGCCGGCCGTATCGCGCATGAGATCAACAACATGCTGCAGGTCACGCAGGGCAATTGCGAGTTCCTGGAGAACCGCCACCCGCTAGGTGATCCGTCCTATGACAATCTCAAGGCGATCCACGAATCGACCGTGCGCTCGGCCGATCTTGTGCGCGGCCTGCTTGCTTATGCGCGCGAGCAGACCTTCAAGCGCGAAGTTTTCAACACGACCGACTTCCTCACGCATTTCTCGCTGCTGCTGCGCGGCGCGGTGGACGAGCGTATCGCCTTCGAAGTGGTGCACGGGCGCGACGTGCCCTGGATCCGGGCCGACAAGAGCCAGATCGAGACGGCGATCATCAACCTCGTCACCAATGCGCGCGACGCGATGCTGTCGCACCGCGATGGCGGCAGGCTGACGATCCGCACCAGCCGGTCCACCGGCCGGGAGGCGCAGGCCAGGGGCTTCGACTATGTGGAAGATGGTGATTACCTGCTGATCGAGGTGGAAGACACCGGCGGCGGCATTCCGAAGGACCTGCGCGAGAAGATCTTCCATCCCTTCTTCACCACCAAGGAAAAGGGCAGCGGCACCGGCCTCGGCCTCGCCACCGTGTTCGGCATCATCAAACAGTCGGGCGGCTATATCGAGCCTGTCTCGGTGATGGGCAAGGGAACCAATTTCCACGTCTACCTGCCCGCCCTTGCGGCGGAAGACATTCCGCAGGCGGAAGATCCCGCCATCGCGCAGCGCGCCAACTTGCGCCCGGTCGACCTGTCGGGCCGTGGCCGCATTCTCGTCATCGAGGATGAAGCCGGCGTGCGCAATATTGCGGTCACCGTGCTGCGCTCGCGCGGCTACGAGGTGGAAGAGGCCGAGGACGGCGAAGAGGCGCTCGAGATCATCAACGCCAAGCCGGGCCATTTCGACCTCGTGATCTCTGACGTCGTGATGCCGGGCATGAACGGGCCGACGCTGATCAAGCAGGCCCGCGAGAAGCTCGGCCATGCGCGCGTCATCTTCATCTCCGGCTATGCCGAACAGGAACTCGCCAGGCAGCTGGACGACCGGGCGGTCTCGTTCCTGCCGAAGCCCTTCTCGGTTCGTCAGCTCTCGGAGCTTGTGAAACTCGAGATCGGCACTCCCCAGCAGGAAGCGGCCTGAGGCGCCGGGTCTAGCGCGACCAGTGCGCCGCAAGTAATCCGGCGAACTCCTCGGCGCGTTCATGGCAGGCCCAGTGGCCGGCGCCGCGCGCCACATGCAGCGGCGTGCCCCACATCTTCGAGAAACGCTCGGCCACCGAGATGTCCACGAACGGGTCCGTCCCGCCCCAGAACAGCTGGCCGCGTCTCGGCAGGTTCGCGAGGTCATCGACCCAGGCGCCGCGGAAGTTGAGGCCCGGCGCCGAGCGGTAGAGCCTGAGAATCGACTGGCGCATGGTCTTGTCGATGTGCGGCACCTCCTCGCGTGCGAGGCTCGCCGGCATGCCGCCTTCGACAAGACCCGCCTCAAGCCGTTCCTTGTTGCGCATGCCGAGCATCACGAGTTCGCCGAGCAGCGGCGTTGCCCACATCCGGGCGGTGCGATGGCCGGTATATTCCCTGTCGATCAGCGCATTGGTCCCGCACCAGCTGGAGACGAGGTTCGGCCGCATGGATGCCGCGCGCAGTACCAGCAGAGCGCCCCAGTCGTGGCCGACGATGTGCACCGGCTCGCCCGCCCCCTCCATCTGCGACACCAGCCAGCCGGCATACGCGTCCTTGGTGCAGCTGAAGCCGGCCGGCACGGGATTGCCGAAGCCGGGAAGGGACAGGGCGCGGTAGGAGTCAGGCCGCAGCCCGAGCGCGCGAATGAGCGGATCCCACAGGATCGCCGTATCGGGTACGCCGTGGACGAACAGGATCATGTGGGAACTCCCTCAGCCGGCAAAGTGCTTCTTCTCTTTCGACAACTGTTTGCCGAAAAAATCCAGAAAGGCCCGTACCCTCGGATTGTTGCGCATGTCCGGATGGGTCAACAGCCAGAGGCCGGTGGCGTGTGGCCTATCCAGGAGGTGATCCACCGGCGCCAGATCAGGCAGCCGGGCTGCGCGTCAGCCTTGGGCAGCATGGCGACACCGCGCCCCAGGCGGCAGGCCTCGGCAATCGCGACGAACGTATCGGCCCGGAATACCCGGCGCCCGGGCGGCACGAAGGCTTCCATCCAGCGGCCCGGCGGCGGGGCGCTCATCCCGTCGCTGACGATAAGCCAGACATGTTCTTCGCGCCGGCGGCCGATGAAATGCTCCGGCGGCGAGTCTGATGGCCGGATCGCGATATCGGATTCGAGGCGGTCCAGCTGCAGGCGCCGCGTGGTGACGGAAAGGTCGATGCGCAGGGCAGTGTGCTTTTCCGGGAAGGCATCGATCATTTCGCTGGGCCCCGCGATCTACAGCGAGTCCGTCCTTGTCACCGCCAGATTGCCCGCCAGCGTCTCGCCCTGGGTCGCCGAGGCGGCAGGGTTAATGGCCGATTCCGGCGTCCGGGCCGCCGCAAGGATCGGTTGAGGCTCGGCCAGCGGCTTGTACTGGACCCCGTTCTTGAGGAAGAGGCTGTAGCCCAGCCGCGCTTCCAGCCCCCGGATGCGCCTCTGCACGGTGGAGCGGTCCACGCCGAGCAAAACGGCTGGTTTCGGTCAGCGAGCCGGTGTGCGCGAGAACCGCCACAAAGCGGTAATCCTCCCAGTTCTGGACGTGCATTTTTGCCCCACCCCTGTGAAAAACTGCCTGAGCCCGTGCATTGACACATACCCCATTGGTCAATTCAATGGGGGCCGACGAGATACCCGCCGCTAGGATAACCTGGAGGATGATACTCGCGAAACAGGGGAAATGCGCCCGCAGAAGCGCGGCAAAACCGGTTTGTCTCGGCGGTCATGCGCTCCCCCACCCGGCCCGCGCCGTCTTGAGGGCCGCCTGCCGAGCCGTTGTCCCTATCAGGTTCTCCAGGCGGCCCTTTACCCCTGATCTTCCGGGCAGCCCTAGCCGGCAACCCCGTTGACCCAATGACACGCTTGCGGGGCGCGTCCGGCTTGTCCAAGGATGGCGCGGTTACACAAACGCAACGGAGACCCCGCGATGAAAACCCGCATCACCGAAATGCTCGGCATCCAGCACCCGATCGTGCAGGGCGGCATGCACTTTGTCGGCTTCGCCGAAATGGCGGCGGCAGTTTCCAATGCCGGCGGGCTCGGCATCATCACGGCGCTGACCCAGCGCACCCCGGCCGACCTTGCCAACGAGATCGCGCGCTGCCGCGACATGACGAACAAGCCGATCGGCGTGAACCTGACCTTCCTGCCATCGGTCAACCAGCCCGACTATCCGGGCTATGTGAAAGCGATCATCGGAGGCGGTGTCAAGGTCGTCGAGACGGCCGGCAACAACCCGGTGCAGGTGCTCCCCATCCTGAAGGAGCATGGCATCAAGGTCGTGCATAAATGCACGGCGGTCCGCCATGCCCTGAAGGCCCAGAAGATCGGCTGCGACGCGGTCTCGGTGGACGGCTTCGAGTGCGGCGGCCACCCCGGCGAGGACGACATTCCGAACTTCATCCTGCTTCCGCGCGCCATGGACGAACTCGACATTCCCTTCATCGCCTCGGGCGGCATGGCTGATGGCCGCTCGCTTGTCGCCGCAATGGCGCTCGGCGCCGAAGGCATGAACATGGGCACGCGCTTCATCGCCACGAAAGAGGCTCCGGTGCACGAGAACGTGAAGCAGGCGCTGGTCGCTGCCTCCGAACTCGACACCCGCCTCGTGATGCGCCCCCTGCGCAATACCGAACGTGTGCTGACGAACCCGGCGGTCGAGCGCCTCCTGCAGAAGGAAAAGGAACTCGGCTCGACGCTCAAGTTCGAGGACATCATCGAGGAAGTCGCAGGCGTCTATCCGAAGATCATGATCGACGGGCAGATGGATGCCGGCGCCTGGTCCTGCGGCATGGTCGCAGGCCTGATCTACGACATCCCGACCTGCAAGGAACTGATCGACCGGATCATGGCCGAGGCCGAGGAGATCATCACCCAGCGCCTCGCCGGCTTCCTGAAACACTGATTCCGGGCGCTCGTTCCCGGTCTGATCACGGCCGTTAACCTGTCCAATCCGGGCCTGTGGAATTCCCCAGCCGGGGGCAGTGCTTTCGCCTGTCTGGTGTAGACAGCGCCCCTGCGTTCCAATTATGTTCTGGCAACTCCCAGTGAAGGACGCGCCATGACTCCCGTTATCGTGATCGGTTTGGCCGGCTTTGACCTCGTGCACGTCATCCTCGCGCTCGCGCTGGCCGGGCTTGCCGTTTACCTTTGGCAGGCCCGTCAGAGCCGCGCCGCACGGCAGGCATTGCTGGAGCGTGATCTCGGCACGGAACGCGCCTCGGGGGCCCAGTTGCGCCAGCGCGTCCAGATGCTGGAAGCGGTGGCGCGCGAGGCGGAGTTGAAGCTGGCCGCCGCGCAGGCCCGGAGCGAGGACGAGGAGCAAAAATTCGCGCAGCTGGCGCACGGTGTCCTCTCCAGGGCGAACGCGCTGTTCCTCGAGCGCGCCGACGAAACGTTCAAGCGCCACCGCGAGGGCGCGCAGGGCGAACTCAAGGAACTGATGAAACCAATCGGCGAGAATTTCGAAACCTTCCGCCAGAAGGTGGAGGCGATCGAGACGGTGCGCACGGAGGACAAGTCGGCGCTGAAGGAACAGGTCGACGCGATCCACCAGAGCCTCAAGGTCCACACCGCCGAGACCGGCAAGCTGGTCAGCGCGCTGACCGCGCCTAAAGGCGGCGGGCGCTGGGGCGAGATGACGCTTCGCAACGTGATGGAACAGGCCGGCCTGTCACAGCATTGCGATTTTTCAGAACAGGTCAGCGAAGCCGGCGAGACCGGCCGCCAACGCCCGGACGCGATCATCCACCTTCCGGGTGGGCGCCAGATCGTGGTCGATTCCAAGGTGTCGCTGGAATCCTACATGGCCGCGACCGCCACGGACGACACCGCCCAGCGCGCCCTGCACCTGAAGGCGCATGCCGCCAGCGTGCAGCGCCACGTGAACCTGCTCTCGTCGAAGGAATACCAGTCCAATCTCGGCAACCGGTTCGATTACGTCGCGATGTTCATTCCGGGCGAGAACTTCTTCGCCGCCGCCCTTGAGGAGGCGCCGGACCTGATCGAGAAGGCGATGGGCAAGGCGGTGATCGTGACGACGCCGACGACCCTGATCGCGCTTGCCCGCACGGTGGCGCACCTCTGGCGCCAGCACGAGATGAACGCCAACGCGATGGAGGCCGCCGAGCTTGGCGCCGAGCTTTATGTCCGTATCGGCAAGATGCTGGAGCACATGCAGAAACTTGGTAAATCGCTGAATGGTTCGGTCGATGCGTTCAACGATGTAATGGGCTCGGTCGACAAGCGGGTGATGCCGACGCTGCGCCGGTTCGAGGAATTGTCCATCGCGCCCCCTTCCAAGACAGCCGCTGAACCGAAGCTGATCGAGGCGCGGGCGAGGCAGCCAGGCGCATCGGGTGAGTTGGACCTGCCTCTTGCGCGCAAGGCGCTGGCGACGGAATAGACCCGTTGACGCCCACGTAACGCGTGCATATTTGACCTGCATGGCCATCCGCGAAATCCTCACCGTCCCCGATCCGCGCCTGAAAGAGGTGTCGAAACCCGTTCAAGGCGGCGTCACCGACGCGCACCGCGCGCTGATGGATGACATGCTGGAGACCATGTATTGCGCGCCCGGCATCGGCCTCGCGGCGATCCAGATCGGCGTGCCTCTGCGCATCATCGTGATGGACCTCTCCCGCGAGGAAGACGCCCGCGCCCCGCGCTATTTCGTCAATCCCGAGATCCTCGAAACCGCCGAGGAAAAGAAGCCCTATGAAGAGGGCTGCCTCTCGGTGCCCGACATCTTCGACGAGGTCGAGCGCGCCGCCCGCTGCCGCCTCCGCTACCTGGATTACAATGGCATCCCCGTCGAGGAATGGGCGGAAGACCTCTACGCCGTCTGCATCCAGCACGAGATGGACCATCTCGAAGGCACGTTGTTCATCGACCACCTGTCGCGCCTCAAACGCCAGCGCGCTATCGACAAGGTGAAGAAGGCGAAGCTTCGCGCCATCCGCGAAGACGCGAACTAGGCTCGCTTTGCAAGCCGCCCGTTTGCCGATAGATCGGCGCCCATGACCCAGGCCCTCCGCATCGCCTTCATGGGAAGCCCCGGCATTGCGCTCGGTGTGCTCGAGGCACTGATTGCGGCGGGCCACGAGATCGCCTGCGTCTATTCCCAGCCGCCGCGTCCCGCGGGGCGCGGCCAGAAGCTGACGCCAACACCGGTGCATGCCTTCGCCGAGGCACGCGGCATCGAAGTACGCACACCTAAATCCCTGAAGAAGCCGGAGGCGCAGGCCGAGTTTGCGGCGCTGAACCTCGATGCGGCAGTGGTCGTCGCCTATGGCCTCATGCTGCCGCAACCAGTTCTTGATGCCCCGCGCCTCGGCTGCCTCAACCTGCACGCCTCGAACCTGCCGCGCTGGCGGGGCGCCGCGCCGATCCAGCGCGCGATCATGGCGGGTGACAACGAAACGGGCGTTGACGCCATGATGATGGAAGCCGGCCTCGACACCGGTCCCGTCCTCGCATCCATCCGTACACCGATCACACGGGAAGATGCCGCCGGCACATTGCACGACCGGCTCGCCATTCTCGCCGCTGAGCTTGCCCCGCGTGCCCTTGCCGGTCTCGCGGGTGGCGGTATGAAGCCCGTGCCCCAAACCGAGGATGGCATGACCTACGCCGCCAAGATCACGGCAGATGACCAGCGCATCGACTGGTCAAAGCCCGCCGCCGAGGTGGACTGCCGTATACGCGGCCTCGCCCCTGCGCCCGGCGCCTGGTGCGAGGCGGACCTGGGGCAGGGCCCCGTCCGCCTGAAGCTTCTGTTCAGTGAGCTGACGAACCTCTGGAACCCCGCACCGCCCGGAACGCTGCTCGATGGACAGCTCGCCGTCGCCTGCGGCGATGGCCGCGCCGTGCGCCTCCTCAAACTCCAGAAACCCGGCGGCAAGCCGCTGGGCGCTCGCGACTTTCTGGCCGGAACACCGCTCGCGGCAGGAACCTTCCTGACATGATCGACTTCCGGACCCGCGCTGCCTGGCCCGAAGACGCAGGTGCCATCGCCGCGCTCAATGACGCCGCCTTCGACGGGCCAGACGTAGCCCACATCATTCGCCAGCTGCAGGCGGACGGCGACAGCCTCGTCTCCCTCGTCGCGGAGACAGAGACGGGAATCGTCGGCCATATCGCATTCTTCCGCATCCTGATCGATGGAAAGCCCGCCGGCGCCGGCCTCGGCCCGTTGAGTGCGTAGCCGGGCCGCCAGCGCGGCGGCATCGGCAGCTACCTGATCCGCACCGGCCTGGAGGAACTCGGCATGCTCGGCGAGACAATCATCTTCGTCCTCGGCCACGACACCTGTTATCCGAAGTTTGGCTTCGACGAAGCAACCGCGCGCCCCTTCACCGCCCCCTGGTCCGGCCCGCACTTCATGGCCATCCGCCTCGCAGACGGCGGCCCGTCCCCGGGCACGCTGACCTAACCCAAGGCATTTTCAGGCTCAAAGGCCATCTCCATGCAGATCACGCCTATCGAACTTCTCGGTCTCGTCGCCGGGTTCTTCGGCACATTCGCCGCCGCGCCGCAAGCCCTGAAGATCATCCAGACCCGGCAGGCGCGCGACGTGTCGCTTGTGACCTACCTCTTCGCCATGACCGGCGGTACCCTCCGGGGCGTGTATGGCTGGCTCGAAGGCGCCGCCAGCAGCATCTTCTGGAATGGTGTCTCGCTCCTGCTGTGCGCCTCGATCATCTGGCTGAAGCTGCGCCACTCGGGCGAGCCCGGTTGACCAAACAGCCCCGGGCTGGCAGCGCCGTCCCATGCCGCGTTACAAGCTCCTCATCGAATACCATGGCGCCCCTTATCAGGGCTGGATGAAGCTGCCCGGCATCCCGACCGTTCAGGGCGCCCTGGAAGAGGCCGCCGCGAAACTCGATGGCGCCCCGGTCGGGGTGATCGGCGCCGGGCGCACGGACGCGGGCGTGCATGCCACCGGGCAGGTCGCCCATATGGACCTCGCGCAGGACCGGCCCGACAAGGTTGCCGACGCGATGAACTTCCACCTGCGCCCGCATCCCATCGCGGTGCTCAAGGCCGAACAGGTGAGCGAGGAATTCCACGCCCGCTTCAGCGCCGCCGCGCGCCACTATCGCTATGTCATCTTCAACCGCCGCGCCGATCTCACGCTGGAGCGCGGCCTCGCCTGGCGCGTTGCGTCAAAGCTGGACGCCGCCGCGATGCACACCGCTGCGCAACTGCTCCTAGGCAACCATGACTTCACCACCTTCCGCGACGCAGCCTGCCAGGCCGCAAGCCCGGTGAAGACGCTGGACCGACTGGACGTCGCCCGCTTCGGCGACCGGGTCGAGATTACCTGCAGCGCGCAAAGCTTCCTCCACCGTCAGGTCCGCTCGATGGTAGGCAGCCTCGTGGGAGTCGGGCGCGGCTTCCAGCGGCCCGAATGGATCCGCGAAATTCTCGAAGCTGCAGATCGCACCGCCTGCGGCCCCGTCGCGCCGTCGGCCGGCCTGTTCCTCGAACGCGTGGACTACCCGGCCTGACGCGAAGGCAATCTTTGCCGCCTGCCGGTTCAGGGTTAGCCTCCCGTCAAACCAGCAGGGAGAGACACAATGGCCATCGATTTCACGATTCCGGATGACGCGAGGGAGGTGCGCGAGCGCGTGCGCCTCTGGGTGCAGAACGAGTGCCTGCCGGCCGAGAAGGAAATGGCCGCCGGCAAGGCGTACAAGACCGTGTTGAAGCAATTGCGGGCGAAGGCCCGCGCGCAGGGCCTCTGGCTTCCGTTCATTCCGGTCGAGCATGGTGGCATGGGTCTCGGCCCGCTCGCCAACGCGCTGGTGCAGATGGAACTCGGCCACAGCCATCTTGGCGCGCTGTCGATGAATTCTCAGGGTCCGGACGATGCGACGATGCTGACATTGCTGGCGCACGGGACAGACTTCCAGAAGGAAAAATACCTGAAGCCGCTGTTCAACGGCGACAAGCGCATCTGCTATTCGATGACCGAGAAGGCCGCCGGAGCAGACGCGACCGGCATGCAGACAACCGCCGTAAAAGACGGCAAGGGCAATTATGTCCTGAATGGCGAGAAATGGTTCTCCAGCGCCGCGACCGCTGCCGACATTGCCGTCGTGATGGCCAAGACCAATCCGGAAGCGCCGCGCCACCAGCAATACTCCACCTTCATCGTCGAACTGCCGAACCCCGGCTACCGCATCATCCGCGACATTCCGACTATGGCGGTGCACGCCAAGCACTATACCGAGATGGGCGGCGGCCATGCCGAAGTTGCCATCGAGAACCTGATCGTGCCAGCAGAAAACCTGCTCGGCGGGGAAGGAATGGGCTTTGCGATGGGCCAGCACCGGCTCGCCTATGGCCGCCTGCGCCACGGCATGCACAATGTGGCGATGGCCCAGCGCGCGCTTGATCTGGCCACGGAACATGTCACCAAGCGCACCACCTTCGGCAAGGGCCTCGAGGATCGCCAGGGCGTCCAGTTCATGCTCGCCGATTGCGCCAGCAAGATCTACATCGCGCGCCTGATGCTGATGCACATTGCCTACAAGGCCGAGAACGGCATGGACATCCGCCAGGAGAACGGCATCGCCAAGGTCTACCTCGCCAACATGGTGCACGATGTGGTGGACACCGCAATCCAGCTGCACGGCGCGCTTGGCTATTCGCTCGATACGCCGCTCGCCGCCTGGTACACGCACATCCGCTCCCAGCGCCTCGTTGACGGGCCGGACGAAGTGCACAAGTGGATCACCGGCAAGAACGTCATCCGCGCGTTCAAGAAGGATGGCACGACCGCGGCGGCGGCGGGCGGCGACCTTCTCTAGTTCTTCCTGCGCAACAGGCTTCGGAACAGCGGCCATTGCCACATGACGAGGCCGGTCAGCGCGAGGCCGGGGAAAATCACGTTCTTCGCGGAATCCTCGAAGAACGGATTTTCCACCAGCGGCGTGTAGTCATGGGCGAACAGGATCATGCCGCCGGTGATATGCAGCCAGCGCATGATTTCCTTAGTGACGCTTCCGCCCATCGCCGGTCTCCGTGTCGCGGTACTGATATGGGGCAGAGCGCACCCTCCGGCGAGCCCCGGCGTCAATCTGGACAGGCCGGTCCGGGCGCCCTGGCGTCAGCCCATGATCAAGCTCACCTTCTGCCTGCGCCGCCTGCCGCATCTCAGCGGCGAGGACTTCCAGCGCTACTGGCGCGAGACCCACGCGCCCCTCGTCGCTGCACGGTCGGCGACGCTGGGCAAAGTGGTGTATGAGCAGGTCCATGCCGGCTTTGACGCCCTGAACTCAGGCATCCAGGCCTCACGCGGCGGGCCGGAGCCCTTTGATGGCATCGCCGGAAATTTGTTCGAGAGCGAAGCGTCGATGGCGGCTGCCGGCCAGCACCCCGCCCCCGCCGGCGCCGCCCGGGCCCTGCTGGAGGACGAACGCAAGTTCATCGACCCTGCAAATTCACCCCTCTGGTTCAACCGGGTCCACACGATTGTCGCCTGGTGCGGCTCTCCGCCCATAGGCGGCTTCCCCAAACCTGCTATCGTGACGCCCGATGACCTCGCCGCCCCAAAGCCCGCCCACGCTGCTGAACCAGACGTCCCGGATCCCGGTTTCGCGCCGCCCGGGCAAATGGCGCATTGCCGACATCATCGATGGCCGGGCGCTGCGCGTGAAACTTACGGCTGCGGCGCTGGACAACATGAACAGTCCCCAGATTGCCCGGAAGCAGGCGCTGAACCTGCTGCACGGCGCGATGTTCCGGGGCCGCCTGATCGCGCAGGAACGCTTGCAGCAGGGCGCCGACGGGCTGGATACCGCGCGCCTCCTCGCCGCCGTCCAGGACGAGGTCGTGCACGCGCTTTATGACTTCACCGTCACCCACGTCCACCGCGCCTCGAACCCGACCGAGGCGGAACGCCTCGCCATCGTCGCCACCGGCGGCTATGGGCGGGGCGTTATGGCTCCGTCCTCGGATACCGACCTCCTATTCCTGCGCGCCTATAAGGCCAGTCCGCATACGGAGAGTGTGGTTGAATACATGCTCTATGCCCTCTGGGACATGGGGCTGAAGGTCGGCAATGCCTTCCGTACACCTATCGAATGCGTGAAGCTCGCGCAGGAAGATGTGACAATCAAGACCAGTATGCTGGATGCCCGGTTCATTTGCGGGGATGAGGCACTGGCCAGCGGAATGATGGCCTTGTTCCAGCGCGAGTCGGTGAAAGGCAAGGATGCCCAGTTCATCGCCGACAAGCTCGCCGAGCGCGATGCCCGGCATGCCCGGACCGGCGATGCGCGCTACGTCGTCGAGCCCAACCTGAAGGAAGGCAAGGGCGGCCTGCGCGACCTACAGACGCTTTACTGGATCGTCAAGCACATGTACGGCGGCGGCTCGCTCGAGCAGGTGATGAAGGCCGGTCCGTTCACGGATCATGAATATGCCGTCTTCATCCGCGCCGCCCGCTTTCTCTGGACCGTCCGCTGCCATATCCATTTTGTCACCGGCCGCGCCGAAGACCGCCTGAGCTTTGATCTGCAGCCGGAGATCGCTGCCCGCATGGGCTACCGCGACCGCGAGCGCCAGCAGGGCGTCGAGCGTTTCATGAAACGCTATTTCCTTGTCGCCAAGGATGTCGGCGGCCTGACGCGCATCCTCGCCGCCAAGCTCGAGGCCGATCACAAGAAAAAGCCGGAAGGCCTGCGCCGCTTCCTGCCCGCCCGGCCGCCCCAGCCGCTGCCGGAGCCGGGCTTCATCGTCGATACCGGACGCATCAGCATCACCGGCGATGACGTCATGGCGCAGGACCCGCTCAACCTGTTCCGCCTGTTCACGATTGCCCGGCGCGAGCACAAGGACATCCATCCGGCCGCGCTCACGGCGCTGACCCGCAATCTGCGCAGCCTGACGGAAACCGTCCGGGAAACGCCTGAAGCGCGTGAGTTGATCCTCGACACGATCCTCGGCGGCAAGGAGCCAGGGCTGACGCTGCGCCGCATGAACGAGGCCGGCGTGCTCGGCCGCGCGATTCCCGAGTTCGGCTCCATCGTCGCGCAGACCCAGTTCAACATGTATCATCATTATACGGTCGATGAGCATACGTTGCGCGCCGTCGAGACCATCGCGGACCTTGAACACGGGCGCGGCGACATCGCCCCGCTGGCACACGAGCTGTTCGGCCAGATCGAGAACCGCCGCGCGCTGTACCTGTCGATGCTGCTGCACGATACCGGCAAGGGGAAGGGCGACCAGCAGGAGGCCGGCATGGTCACCTCGCGCCGCGCCTGCGAACGCCTCGGCCTGCCGGATGACGAAACCGACATCGTAGTCTGGATGGTCGGCCACCATCTCGAGATGAGCGAGACCGCCCAAAAGCGCGACATCTCCGACCCCCGCACGGTCGCCACGTTCGCGCGCCTTGTCGGCTCGCCGGAGCGCCTGCGCCTGCTCTACATTCTCACTGTCGCGGACATCAAGGCCGTCGGCCCGGCGGTCTGGAACGCCTGGAAGGGCCAGCTGCTCGCGGATCTCTACCGCAACACCGCCGCAGCCCTGCGCGGCGGGCGTGCGGACGAGGCCGGCGTGCAGCGCGAGCTGGAACGCCGCGCCGAAGACCGCCGCGCCGCGATCGTGGACCGGCTCGGTTCGCTGCCGCCGCTCCTGCTTGAGCTTGAAACCGCTTACTGGACCGGCTTTGACGAAGGCGACATCGCCTGGCACGTCTCCGCGCTTGCCAGGGGCGGCGATGTCGTCACCACGCGCATGGCCCCGGAAGGCGGCGCGGTTGCGCTGCTCGCCTCCGGCAAGGACCGCGCGGGCCTGTTCGCCGATCTCGCGGGTACGCTCGCCCATCTCGGCGCCAACATCGTCGCAGCTCAGGTGTTCACCTCGCGCGGCGGCCAGATCGTCGACGTTTTCATGCTGCAGGACATTCGGGGCCTGCCCTTCGGCGAGGGCGACGCGCAGCGTCTCGTGTCGCTTGAAAAGGCGATCCGGGCGGCCCTCGCAGGCAATGCCCCGAAGGGCGGCCTCAAGTCCCGCGCCGGGCGCCGCGAGGCCGCATTCCTCGTCCAGCCATCGGTTCAGATCCACGACGACATCTCGGCCGATTACACGGTCATCGATGTCGCCGCGCGCGACCGGCCGGGCCTCCTGCACGAGGTGGCCGAAGTGCTGGCCGAACTGAAACTGTCGATCCACTCGGCACATGTCGGCTCGTATGGCGAGCGGGTGTTCGATGCGTTTTATGTCCAGCCGGACAGCGGCGCCGGACATTTCTCGAAGGCCCGCAAAGAGGCCCTGAAAGACCGTCTTATGGCCGTCTTGTCGCGCGAGGAGCCGGACGGCCCGCATACGCCGGCCCGGAAGCTCAAACGGTCACGCGCCGTGGACAGTTTCTAAGAATTCAGGGAAAGCCGACAACATGAGCCTGGTTCGCAACACCGCCGTACAGGCGTCCCTGACTTTCGCCAGCCGTATCCTCGGTTTTGCGCGCGACATCATCCTTGCCGCCAAGATCGGGGCCGGGCCGGTGGGCGATGCCTGGGCAACCGCGCAGCAGTTCCCGAACCTCTTTCGCCGCATCTTCGCCGAAGGCGCCTTCGCCTCGGCCTTCGTGCCCACCTATGCGCGCACTCTGGAGGCTGACGGCCCGGAGGCCGCCCGCGCCGTCGCCGAGGATGCGCTGAAGGTCCTGTTCGCCGCCACCGCCGCGCTTACCATTCTCGCGCAGGTCTTCATGCCCTGGGTGCTGCTGATTATCCATGGCGGCCAGGCGAATGACACCGCGAACTACAATCTGGCCGTACTGCTCACCCGCATCACGATGCCCTACCTGACCTTCATGGCCATCGCCGCGCTGTTTTCCGGCGTGCTGAACTCTCTGGAACGGTTCATCCTGTCCGCTGGCGCGCCGACGCTGCTGAACCTGTGCCTTATCCCTGCAGGCCTGCTCGGCACCACGCCCGAGGTCACGACCCTTTATGCCGCCATCGCCTTCTTCGTCGCGGGCCTCCTGCAGGCCGGCGCGCTCTGGTGGGGCGTCTCGCACCAGAAGGTAAAGCTCAGCATGATTGGCTGGCCGCGCCTGACGCCCGCTGTAAAAAAGGTCCTGCTGCTCGCCGTCCCCGGCACGATCGCGGCCTCCGGCACGCAGATCAACATCATCGTCAGCCAGTCGCTCGCGAGTTTCGAGGTCGGCGCCAAAAGCTGGCTCTATGCCGCCGACCGGCTCTACCAGCTGCCGCTCGGCCTGGTCGGCGTCGCGGTCGGCGTTGCCATCCTGCCGCGCCTCAGCCGCGCGGCGCGGGCAGGGGATACCGCCTCCGGCGCGCGCACGATGGACGAAGGCCTCGGCCTCGCCATGGCGCTCACCTTCCCTGCCGCCGCCGGCCTGATGATCGCGCCGGTCTACCTGATCGATGCCTTCTTCGTGCGCGGCGCCTTCCTGCCCTCGGACGCGGCGGCCGCCGGCGCGGCCCTCTTCCACTTTGCCTGGGGCGTGCCCGCCTTCGTGCTGATCAAGGTGCTCGCGCCGCCGTTCTTCGCGCGTGAAGACACGAAAACCCCGATGCGCTTCGCGCTCGTCTCGGTGGGGGTCAACACGCTCCTCGGCGCGGGTCTGTTCTTCTGGCTCAAGCAATCCGGCCAGGACGGTTTCCCGGGTCTCGCCATCGCCACCAGCACAGCGGCCTGGGTCAATGCCGGCCTGCTCGCGTTCAGCCTCGCCCGGCGCGGCTGGTACCGGCCCGGCCCCCGGCTCTGGACCGGCCTCCTGCGGGCGGCGCTTGCTACCGCGATCCTGGGCGCGGGCATCTGGCTGATGCTCTGGCAGCAGCCCGCCATCATCACGGCCGTCGGCGGCTCCCGTGCGCTCGCCGCCGCCGCCACGGTCACGTCGGCTGCGGTCATCTACGGCCTCGCCGCCCTGATCACCGGCGCCCTCCGGATCAGCGACATCCGCCAGGCTTTGCGGCGTTGATCAAACACGCTAAACGCCTGTCACCATGACAGAAAACACCCCCGCCTATACCGGCCCGAAGCGCGTATTCTCAGGCATCCAGCCGACGGGAAACCTGCATCTTGGCAATTATCTAGGCGCCCTGAAGAAGTTCGCCGACCTGCAGGCCGAAGGCCATGACTGCGTGTTCTGCGTCGTCGACCTGCACGCCCTCACCATGCCGGTCGAGCGCGGCGCCCTGATCGACCAGACCCGCCAGATTGCCGCCGCCTACATGGCCGCCGGTGTCGACCCTTCAAAGTCGGTGATCTTCGCGCAGTCCTGCGTGCTCGCACATGTGGAGCTCGCCTGGATCTTCAACTGCGTCGCCCGCATGGGCTGGGTCGAGCGGATGACCCAGTTCAAGGACAAGGCCGGAAAGGACGCCGAGCGCGCCTCCGTCGGCCTGTTCACCTATCCGGTGCTGCAGGCCGCCGACATCCTCGCCTACAAGGCGACCCACGTTCCGGTCGGCGAGGACCAGAAACAGCACCTCGAACTCAGCCGCGACATCGCCGACCGGTTCAACCGCGAATACGGCGTACCCGGATTTTTCCCGCTGCCCGAGCCGATGATCAAGGGCCCCGGCACCCGGATCATGTCGCTCAAGGACGGCACGAAGAAGATGTCGAAATCCGACCCGTCGGACCTCTCGCGCATCACGCTGGTGGATGACGCCGACGCAATCTCGAAGAAGATCAAGAAGGCCACCACCGATACCGGCGTCATCCCGGCGACGGCCGGGGAACTGAAAGGCCGCCCCGAGGTCGAAAACCTCGTCGGCATCTACGCCGCCCTTTCCGGTCGTACGGTCGAGAGCGTGCTGGCCGAGTTCGGTGGCAAGGGCTTCGGCGCCTTCAAGCCCGCGCTGGCGGATGTCACCGTTGCCCACATGGCCCCGGTCACCGCGCGCTTCCGCGAGATTGTCGCCGATCCCGCCAGCATCGACCGGGTGCTCGCCAACGGTGCGCAGCAGGCCAACGCCATCGCGGCGCCGATCATGGATGACGTTCGCCGGGTCGTGGGTTTCTGGCGGCCGTGACGGCCTGCGACTGAACGAACGCTTGTGTTTTGAGACGACACTCCGCATCTTCCGGCCAAGTCTTCCGGAGGATTTTCCCGTGCGTTTCCTGACCAGCCTGATCCTGACTGCCGCTCTTCTGCTTGGCGCCTGCGGCGGGACGCCAGCCGCGCCTGCCGCTGAGGGCGCTCCCGTGATTGAAGTGCGCGATGCCTTCATCGTCGAGCCGCCTGCGGGCCGCGACATCACCGGCGGCGGTCTGCACGTCAGCGTCCAGGGCGGCCCCGTCACCCTGATCCGCGCCCGCACCGATGCGGCCCAGAATGTCGAACTGCACACCATGTCGATGGACAACGACATGATGCAGATGCGCAAGGTCGAGAGCTTCCCGGTCACCGAGGAGACACCGCTCGTGCTCGAACGAGGTGGCAATCACCTGATGCTCTTCGGGGTTGGCCCGATCGAAGCCGGTTCGGACGTCGACGTGATCCTTACGTTCACGGACGAATCGGGCACCGAAGTGGAAGTTGTCACAAAAGCCGAGGTGGTTCCACCGGCTGGTTAATGCTGTTTCTGTAGGCAATAGGGGCGTTTATCCGAAATTTCATGCAGTCCCGCCCTGTTATTGCCACGCTGATGACCACATAGTCAGGGTAGATGAAATCTACCCGGACACCCGCTCAGGACAGGCGTAAACTCATGCCCTCACGCTCTGCTGCAGCGAAGCTTCCGAAGGCGTACGACGAAGATCTGCGCGCCAAGCCGCGTCCCACACCCATCCCTCCCGAACACTTCATATCGCTCGAACATGCAGAGCCGAGCCCGATGATGGAGAGCTTCCAGAAAGGCTGGAAGAGGCTCGTCAGGCTGTCCAAGCTGGTGTTCGTGCTCGCCGTTATCGGCGCCTATCCGGCCGCCGTCGTCGTCTCCAGTCATATCGATGACAGCCCGGTCGTCTTCCCCCCGAACGAGAGTTGGTCCGTGTCCGGTGTGGGTGTCGCGATCCACAAGGTCGCGCGCGAGCTGGCCGGCGCCGGCTGGGCAGACGACCGTGCCGCCTGGCATCCGCAGGCCCGTCTGACTGCGCTGCCCGCCTGGCAGCAGGCGACCGCCGCCGGCCTGTCCGAACACGTCAGGCTGCTCTCGGAAGTCGCCGCCAACGCCGATGGCCCGGACGGGGACCTCGCTGCCGCCTCGCGCCTGCTTATGGCCGTGCCGGGCGAGGACATGCTGCCGCGCCTCACCGCCGCCGCCGAAGCGCTCAACCGCTTCGACACGCGCGCCTCGCGCGGCCTCGCCCTGCGCCCGGCGCCGGAAGAAACCCTGCCGCTCGAGATGGCGCTGTTTGCCGGCTGGGCGCAGGAAGACATCGCCGCCCTGTCAGACCGGATCAATGCCGAACAGACGGCCTGGCTTGCCAGCAGGCAAGACATCACGGCCTTCTACACCGCCAAGGCCCGCGCCCACCTCGCGCATGAGCTGATCATCGCCGGCAAGGCCCGCGCGTATGGCCTGACCGGAAATGCCGAGCTGGCGGCCGCCCTTGCGCGCGCCGAGGCGGCCTGGAAGCGTGCTGCCGGCATGAAACCCGCATTCGTCTCCAACCAGCATGGCGCTGCCGCGATCCTGCCCAACCATCTCGCCAGCATGGCCTATTATCTGGTCGAGGCGGAAAAAGCCTCGTCCGATCTCGCCGCCCGGCTCGCGCCGCCGCCGCCCGTGGTCGAGGATGTCGCCGCCACCGATGCCGCCAGCCCGGCCGCCGCAGAAGTCGCCGTCCCTTGAACTGACGCGCCCGGCAGGCCATGTTTGCGAACAGAAAGCGAGGCGCCATGTTTATCCAGACTGAAGCGACACCCAACCCCGATACCTTGAAATTCCTGCCCGGCCTGCCGGTCGCTGGCTTCCACGGCCCTTTCGACTATCCAGACGCCGCCAGCGCCCGGGCGAGCCTGCTGGCCCGCGCCCTGTTCCAGGTCGACGGCGTGGACCGCGTCTTCCTCGGCGCTGATTTCATCTCGATCAGCAAGGCTGCAGCAAAAGACTGGAAACACGTCAAGCCGATGGTCCTCGCCGCCATCATGGACCATTACATGGCCGGCCTGCCGGTCGTGGATACCGACGCTGCCTCCGATGAAGAAGAGATCGTCTATGAAGGAGAGACCGCCGAGATCGTCAACGAGATCAAGGAACTCCTCGAAACCCGCATCCGCCCCGCCGTCGCGCAGGATGGCGGCGACATCACCTTCCGCAGCTTTGACGCCGCCACCGGCGTGGTGATGCTCAGTATGCGCGGCGCCTGCGCCGGCTGCCCGTCCTCCACCCAGACGCTGAAGATGGGTATCGAGAACATGCTGCGCACCTATGTGCCGGAAGTCACCGCGGTCGAGGCCGTGATCTGATTTCCCGCGCCCTGCGCGAACGCTGTTTCCTGACCTCCCAGAAGGACCTGCCATGGCCCACCCCGTCAACGACCACGCCCTTGATGTCATTTTCCGGGATGCGCGCAGCCAGAACGGCTTTGTCGGCAAGGACATCCCCGAAATCCTGATCCGCGCCGTCTATGACCTGACCAAGATGGGACCGACGAGCGCCAACTGCTCGCCCGCCCGCTTCGTGTTCGTGCACACGCCCGCCGGCAAGGAACGCCTCCTGCCGCTGATGAGCGAAGGCAACCGCGAGAAGACCGGCCAGGCGCCTTGGACGGTAATCATCGCCCACGATCTCGCCTTCCAGGAAAAGATCCCGAAACTCTTCCCCCACGCCCCCGGCGCCAAGGACTGGTTCAATAACAACCGGGACGAGACCGCCTTCCGGAATGGCAGCCTGCAGGGCGCCTACCTGATGATCGCCGCCCGCGCCATCGGCCTCGATTGCGGCCCGATGAGCGGCTTCGACATGGCAGGCGTCAACCGCGAATTCTTCGAGAACGATGACGGCGAGCTCAAGAACTGGCGCGCCAACTGGATCTGCAATCTCGGCTACGGCGACAAGACCAAGCTGTTCGACCGCAGCCCACGCCTCGAATTTGACGAGGCATGCCGCATCCTCTAGTGGCGGGCGATGCTCACGCTCGGCCTCAATACCGCCTTCAGCACAATGGAAGCCGCCCTCGTCCGGGACGGCGAAATCCTGTGTGACCTGCGCGAAGCGATGCCGCGCGGCCAGGAACGCCGCCTACCGGGCCTCGTCGCCGAACTCTGCGCCGAAGCCGGCGTCACCCTCGCCGAGCTGACCCGCATCGGCGTCGTCGCCGGCCCGGGTAGCTTCACCGGCCTGCGCATCGGGGTCGCCTATGCGCGCGGCCTCGCCCTTGTCACCGGCGCAAAAGTCCTCGGCATCACGAGCCTCGAAGCGGCCATCCCTGCGGGCCTCGAAGGCCCCGCCCTCGGTTGCCTGCAGGCCCAGCGCCGCCCGCCCGAGCAGACCTGGTGGGTGCAGTGCATCTCGGAAGGGGAGGGCATCGCCGGGGTCATGGAAGTTCCGCTCACGGATCTTTTCCCGATGCTCACCGGCTTTCACGCCCCCGTCTTCATGGACGGCCACGAAGCGCTGGGCGACCTCGCCGCCAAACTTGACCTGCGCCCGATGCAGCCGAGCGCGGTCACCGCCGCCCTGAAGGCCGGCCTCTTCGATCCCGCGAAACATTCCCCGGCGCCGGTCTATGCCCGCGCGCCGGATGCCGCCCTGCCGGCAGTCAGGGGCTGAGCCCAGCCGCTAGTTTGCGGCCTCTCCGGCGGCGCCCTGAACGGCGGCCGTAGCGGCGCATTGCACCAGCGCGTCGCGCGTTTCGGCGTCAACCCCGCCAGCAGTCTCGACGGCGGCCTGCAAGCCCTCGCCCTTCAGGCTTTCGCTCACGACGTTCTTCAACGTTTCCAGATGCTCGCCGGTGATTTCCGGCCCGAGACTGTCCTGTACGCAGCCGCAGAACACCTCGGACTGTCCAGCCAGCACGCAGGCCGTCCTTGTATCCAATGCGCCGCTTGCCGCCTCGAGCGCCTGCCCGCCGAGATCGAGCGCACCCTGCTTCATTTGCTGAAAGTCAGCCGCGTCACCACAGGCCGTAAGGGCAAAGGCCAGGCCGGCCATCAGAACAATACGCATCATGCTTCCTTGTCGCTTTCTCTGCTTGTCGAAAGACCTCCTCAGCCGGGGGAAATTCACGGGCCGGCTTGGCTGGGGCATCCGTTTCTTGACCCTCGGCGCAGACGTGGATACGGGGGCATCCTCCCGCAAGGGCCTCCGGCGCGGCATTGCGAAAGTGTCGCGGTTCCCCGTCCGCCCTCTGCCGGTTTGGCTTGGGGGCATCCAAAGGCAGGTGCGGCACGTATTGGTTGCACTTGTATAGTATCCGCACATCCGTGCGGAACAAGGAGAATCCGTGATCCGTTCCGCCGCCCTGTCCTTTGCCGCCCTTGCCCTCACGGGACCTGCCGCCGCTCAGGGGGCAGACCCTGAAGGCTGGAGCGTCACCCTCGGTGGGGGCGCACTCTACGCGCCAACCTATGAGGGGGATGACGGGTCGAGACTTTCCCTCTTGCCCAGCATTGAAGTGGCCTATGACGACGATTTCTTTGCGTCCGTCCAGAACGGTGCCGGCTACCGTGTCATCAACACCGAGACCTTCAGGGCTGGCCCCATCGGGCGGATCGCATTTTCCCGCGATGAAGACGGTCAGCAGGTCTTCGCGATCGGAGGCGATGATACAGCCGACCTCCGGGGCCTCGGCGATGTCGATGCAAGCTTTGAGGTCGGCGGGTTCGTCGAGTATGATATTGGCGGCCTGACACTGAGTGCGGAAGCCCGCCAGGCCGTCTCTGGCCACCAGGGATGGGTGGCGGACATTGGCGCAAGCTGGTCCGGCCGCAGCATGCTCTCCGGCCGGCCGCTCCTGTGGTCGGCGGGTCCCCGGGCGCGGCTGGTCGGCGACGAATACAGCGAAGCCTATTTCGGCGTCACCTCCGCCCAGTCCGGTGCATCCGGGCTTCCGGCCTATGAGTCCGGCGGCGGGCTGCATACCTACGGTCTCGGCGCCGCCGTGGTTGCGCCCCTCTCACGTGACGGGCGTACGGCCCTCGTCTTCGTGGCCGGCTATGACATGTTGACCGGCGACGCCGGCGACAGCCCCCTGGTGCAGTTGCGCGGATCGGAAGAACAGGCCAGCATCGGGCTGTTCCTCGTCCGGCGTTTTCCCTGAACACTCAGCCCGCGGCGTGCGGCACATGACCCCAAGAGGCCGGTCGCCCGTGCGTTTGAGCAGCCTCGTTCCTTACGCGCCCGCGACACCTCAAACCATAGACTGTGAAAGGGCATGACTCTCGAGAAGAATGAGGGACGCGTGGGTCTCAGGTCAGTCAGTCTAAACCACAGTCATCTGTTAAATGATCTCGCCCATCTGGACTGGATCGATGATCTTCTCTCCGTGCAGCTTGATCTGTTCGACTGCCGACATTCATCGGGCATGGATTGCAAATTTCCCTGCAACTCTGCCTGAACGGCGAGTTTGCGGGTTGAATGGTCAAGGCCGCGAAGCGCCGTTAGGGCAGCCCTGACCAGGGGGGCCGCTAAGGGCCCTTCATCTGCTACGGGAATAGATTCTAGGTTTCGCTGCGCAGACGCTCTGCGATCAGGTTGATGTTGGAGGTGGACACCCCATGCTCTTTGGCGAGGCGTGACCAGAGGCCGAGAGCTTCTCGTGTCTTGTAGATGATGGCTTGTGCGGCCTCACGGGACAGGCTGACCTCTTTGGCGAGGGAAAGTAGATGTGTCTCGGTTGGGGCTTTGCCTTCACCTTTGACCATCGTGGTCTGCTCCCCGCCAGGGCCGGAGGAGAAGGTGAGGTCATAGGCAGGGGAGAAGGACCAATTGCCTGCCCGGTCCATGAGGTAGGTAAAATTCTTTGCGTGATCATCTCGGTTGTGACCGAGCACGTTGAAGACGGCGAGTTGGAACATCTTCTCGGCTTCGCGAATATCGCGGGTCAGACGAAGCGTTAGCGCGATCAAGTCCTCATAGTCGAGGCTTGGTGTGCGATGATCGGCATGGAGCAGGCCCGACGCCGTATGCGCATGCAGTCTTTTCTGGCCACTGCGATCGAAGCGGCGCGTCGCAAAAAAGCCTGCGCCGCGCTTTGCGGGAAAGAGATGCGTCTCCGTCATCTCGATGCCCGCGGCGCGGGCCATCAGCGCGTAGACATATTCGATCGCGCCTGCATCCTTGCCGTCCTGCGAATTTGGAAACTTGACGAGCCAAGGTTCGAAGCCTTGCGCCAGATCGCTCTGTCCGTGTGTCATCGCGCCGGTCTTCGGATTGTAGCCGATCATGGCTTTCGGTCGCGCGCCTGCAGATGATCCGTTGAGGGCGAGCAATTCTCTGATCACTTCGTCTGCCTGGCCTTCCAGCACGTCGAGCGCCTGACCTGCCAGCCAGTCTAGATCGATTTCGTCGCTCGTTGCATCAAGTTCGATGGCTGGCTCATAGGTAAGTGCGCCCATACCGCCCGCGCCGACATGGGCAAGCCGGTCGAGTGGGCTTGCCTGCGCAGGCGTCAGCCCTTGCGCGCGCAATGCACGATCAAACAGAAGACGCCCCCAGCCATCGGGCAAGCTGTCATTGAAGACGCCAGGGAGCCCGTCGAAGAGGATGATATCGAAGCTCCTCAGGCCGGGCCGCAGGGGCAGGCGCAGCGGTGAAATCTCAAGACCCCGTTCGATGAAGCTGCGCTCGTATTCGAAGTATATGATCCGGTCACGGATTGCGAGACGGCCCACGTCGAGCGGGCCGCTCCCGAAGTCGATCCCGACTTTGATCGTGCTGACTGCCTTCAAGATCATGACCGCCAGCCGATCTTGCGCTTGGGTTTGGCATCCGCCCTGACAACTTCATCGATAGAGCTGAATTCGCTCTCTATCGGCGTCGTCGCCTTGATCATCTCCTCAAGGCCGCCGACAACCGCGAGGAGCTTGAGTAAGGTTTCGATCGAGGCAGCGCCGGTCCGCTCGAATTTGCGCAAAGTTGCAAGCGCAACGCCGGAGCGGGCGGCAAGGCCCGCTTGCGTGAGGCCCATGGTAAGGCGGCGTTCCCGAAGGTTTTTTGCGAGCAGAAGTTGGGCTTTGGCAGAGGTAATGAGTGATATCATGATATCAATTTAATGCCAGAAAACCTTATATATTGCTATCATAATATCACTATCGAAAGTCGCGGTATCTGCGGGTCATGGGCTGTGCGGGGGCTCATTGTGGCCTCGCTGCTTCGAGGTTTGAATAGCCCCTAGATTTGTAGACGCCTTCTTCCCTCGATTTGAGGGAAGGGATGAGATTGCTAAAGGCTGTTTCCGGCGAAGTCCGGCCTGGTCCGGTTGATGGATCCCAGTGACCGGACTGAGGTGAGCCCGCCGGTCACGGCCTTCGATAATCGGAGCCATCCTCGCTGTTGCTATGATCGTGAAGCCCCGGTCCGTTGAGCGTGTTTGCATCTGCGCTCCGGGATCCAGCACACACCTTCAGACGAGGACCCAAGCGTGCGGCGAATGTTGAAACCACTCCGCCAGACCGCGGCGGCAGGTGCCGTGTAAACTTGAATATCCCTGCAATTGCTCTGTGCCACTTTCAAATGGTGAAGCATTCGGAATCTGGAGATTCGACCGATGATCAGCTTTCACAGCACCAAAGCGCTCGCCTCGATCACCCTGGCAGCTTGCGCCGCCGTTGCTTCGCCCGCCGATGGCCAAACGACGCTCGGAAAGACATCGCTAGGACTTCCAGGCTGGGGACTGCACCAGCAAGGCGATCTGTTTGCGGATGATCCGACGACCCATCAAAGTGTCGGCTGCTTAATCCGAAGGAACTGTGAAATTCTCAATCGGTTGCGCCTACGGATCCTATATCGATGTGGCCTGGCAGCCCAGTGCGCCGCTCAGCGGTGGGGTGGCGCCGACCTCGTTTTCTATCGCGGGCAAGACAGTTGCTCTAAGGCAGTTTATGGCTCTGAGCTCGAGCAGCGCGTCTGCCGAGCATGGCTGGGCAGAACAGGGCGGAGATACGCTCAACCTCGCGCAGGCGCTGCACGAAAACTAGGCTGGGGCATTAGTCATTTCCGGATGCGGCGTGACGGAAACGATTCCTTTTGATGACGAGAAGATGGGCGGGGCGTCGGAACTTGTTCTGTTTGCCTGTGGACAACGAATCTCGATTGTCGTTTGGCTAGGCAATGTCCGTTTTGGCAGAATCGCTGCCGTCGACGCCTACACCGCCCCCGCCACCCACGGTTCCAGATCCGCCTCCTGCGCGATCAGCGCCAGCCCGTTGGCGATCGACACGAACTGGTCGCCCGTCTCCACCTTCGCCGCGCCGAAGCGGTCTTCGAAACTGCGGCGCAGCGCCGGCACATAGGAGGTGCCGCCGGTAAGGAACACGCGGTCGATGCCCGCCTCGCCCAGGTTCGCGCGCCGCAAGGCCTCGCCGACTGTCGCCTGGATGGCGCTGACATCCTCGCCGATCCAGCCATCGAACTCGGCGCGGGTAATGGTCCGGTGCAGTTTCAGCCGCCCGGCTTCCAGATCGAACCGCGCTTCGTCCGTCTGCGACAGCGCCGTCTTCAGCTGCGCCACCGCGCGGTAGAGCAGGTAGGTCGCGTCCGCGTCGAGGAAGGCGATGAACGCCTCGATGAGGCGCGGATCATCCGCCATGTTCGCGAGCTTCACGAGGTCGGCATAATCCTTCGTGTGCCGCATGATCGACAGCTGGTTCCATTGCGCAAACCGGCTGTAGAAGGCGGCCGGCACGGGAAGCGTCTTGCCGTCGCTCCGGAACGTGCTGCCCTTGCCCAGCAGCGGCGAGACCACATGGTCGATGATCCGCTGGTCAAACGCATCGCCCGCAATCCCGATGCCCGCATGCGAGAGAGCCTGCGCGCGCAGCTTGCCCGCGCCCGGATCGAACCGGAGGATCGAGAAGTCGCTCGTGCCCCCGCCGAAATCGGCCACCAGGATCGTCGCTGGTTCGCTGAGCCGCTGCGCGTAGAAGAACGCCGCCGCCACCGGCTCGTACACATGATGGATGGTCTCGAAGCCGAGCTGCTTCAGCGCGGTCTCGTAGCGCTCCTGCGCCAGCTTCTCGTCCGGCTGCGCGCCCGCGAACTGCACGGGCCGCCCCATGACGACCTGCGTGGGCCAGTCCGCCCCGCTCCGCTCCGACAGGCGTCGCAGGTAGGCCGCCAGCAGGTCCTCGAAATACCAGTTCTTGTTATGGATCACGGTGGAGGAAAACAGCGGGCTCGCCGCGAAGGTCTTGAACGACTGGATGAACCGGCAGTCCCCGCCCAGCTCCAGGAACTGGTCGATCGCCCAGGGCCCGATCTCCATCATCGCGCGCGATCCGCCCCGGTCCTCGTCCTTCCAGAAGCACAGGACCGAACGGCATGCCTCGAACGCCGCATTGTCATGCCGGAGGGTCATCGCCTGCGTGCTGCCGTCCGCTCCGGCCAGCACCGCAACACTGTTGGTCGTGCCAAAGTCCAGGCCGAGCGTGGGGGCAGCTTGTGTCATCGCGGGCTCTTGTGCTGCGGCAGAGGGCAGGCGAACTAGCAGGCAGGCGGGCCCGCAATCAATCCCGCGATGAGTTCCCCGCCACTTTTCTCCGCCGCTGCATGACGAACGTCCACATCCTTCGCGCCTTGAGGCCGGCCGATGCGCCTGCCGCCGCCGCCCTGCATGCGCTGGGCTTCGCTGACCCATGGAGCGAAGCCGCCTTCGCCGGCGAGATTGCAGATCCCAGCACGGTCACCGTCGCATACTTCGAAGACGGCGCCCTGATCGCCTTTGCGTTGGCCCGCGAAGTCGCAGGCGAGGCCGACCTCCTCACGGTGGCGACGCAGCCCGCACGCCGCAAGGAAGGCTTCGCCAATGCCCTTCTGACAGTCCTCATGGAGTGGCTCGTGGAGGGCGGTACGGCCCGCCTCACCCTCGATGTCGCCGAAGACAACGCGCCCGCCCGCCATCTCTATGAACGCCTCGGCTTCACCCTCGATGGCCGCCGCCCCCGCTACTATACAGCGGGCCGCGCCGTACCAGTGGACGCACTCCTGATGTCGAAGTCACTGCAAGGCTAGCCTGGCGCGGGCAGGGGCCTATATTTCCTACAGAGATAGGGGAGAGACACATGGCCGATACCCAGCAGAAGATCGACGTCCCGCCGGAAGTCTTCAAACTCTACGACGCCTATTGCCACGGCGACCTCTCGCGCCGCGCCTTCTTCTCCAAGCTCAGCACCTACGCCGTCGGCGGCCTCACCGTCTCTATGCTCGCGGCCTGCGTGATGCCGGACTATAGCCGCGCCCAGACCGCCGAAGGCGAGCCGGACCTGATCGAGGAAACCGCGATCTACCCGTCTCCCAACGGCGCCGGCGAAATGTCCGGCTATCTCGTCCGCCCGGCAAAAACCAGAGGTAAGCTCGCGGGCATCATCATCGTCCACGAGAACCGCGGCCTCAACCCGCATATCCGCGATGTCACCCGCCGCGCCGCCCGGGCCGGCTACGCCGCCTTCGCGCCTGACGCGCTGCATCCGCTCGGCGGCTATCCCGGCAATGATGACGATGGCCGCGCCCTTCAGGCCCAGCGCGCCGCCCCGGAGATGATCGAGGATTTCATGTCCGCCGCCGAGTTCCTCCGCGACCATGAGGCCACCAACGACAAGATCGCCTGCACCGGCTTCTGCTTCGGCGGCGTCGTCACCAACATCATGGCCGCACGCCAGCCCTGGCTGAAGGCTTCGGTGCCCTATTATGGTGGCTGGCCACCGGCAGAGGACGCGGTCCGGGTCGAGGTGCCCCGGCAGATCCACCTCGCCAGCGATGATGAGCGCGTGAATGTCGGCTGGCCTCCTTACGAAGCCGCGCTTAAGGCCGCCGGCAAGTCCTATCAGGTCCATTGGTACGAGGGCACCCAGCACGGCTTCCACAACGACACCACGCCGCGCTTCAACCCCGAAGCGGCCGCCCTCGCCTGGGGCCGCACGCTGGACTTCTTCGCCCGGCACCTCGCCTAGGGCACTGCCGGCCGACAGGGGAACCGGGCCGGAGCTCCGGCCTTGCCTCTGGCCAAACCGTACAAATATGGACATTCCGGGCGCAGGGAGGCAAAAGGGCGATCATGGACCGTTTAGAAAAACTCTGTATCGAAAAAGGCCTGCGGATGACCGAGCCTCGGCGCATCATCGCGCGGGTTCTGGCGGGCGCTGAAGATCACCCGGACGCCGAGGAGCTGCACCGGCGCGCCAACTCGCTCGATGGCTCTATCTCGCTCGCGACGGTCTACCGGACCGTGAAGCTGTTCGAGGACGCCGGCATCATCCAGGCACACGATTTCCGTGACGGGCGCGCCCGGTATGAGGAAGTGCCCGAAGAGCACCACGATCACCTCATCAACGTGAAGACCGGCGAAGTGGTGGAATTCCACTCCGCCGAGATCGAGAAGCTGCAGGAAGAGATCGCCCGCAAGCTCGGCTTCCGGCTGGTGGACCACCGGCTCGAACTCTACGGCATTCCGCTCAAGGAAGGGGAGTGATCCCCTCAGCCCCCTATTCGGCCAGCACGACCTTGAAGATGCCGTCGAAATCCTTGTTGGCAACATAGAGATGGCCGTCCGGGCCCTGCACCACATCGCGGAAGGACTGGTTGGCTTCGCGCAGCAGGTCTTCCTTGCCGATCACCTTCCCGCCTTCCAGGTCGATCCGTACAAGGACGAGTCCGCTCGGGCCGTTCAGGCCGCCTATGAACAGGTCGCCCTTCCAGCCCGGATAGACGTCGCTGGTCAGCATCGTCAGGCCCGACGGCGCGATTGACGGCACCCAGTAGGTCTCCGGCGGCGTGAAGCCTTCGGCTTCGGTTTCCGGCGTGATCACCGTGCCGTCATAGTTGACCCCGTAGGTCACCTTCGGCCAGCCATAATTGGCGCCCTTGGTGATGATGTTGAGCTCATCGCCGCCCTTCGGCCCGTGCTCGGTACCCCACAGCGTGCCCGAGACAGTATCATAATAGAGGCCCTGCGAGTTGCGGTGGCCATAGGACCAGACCGCCGGATTGCCGGCCGCTCCATCCGCAAACGGATTATCTGCCGGGATCGATCCATCCGGATTGATCCGGACGATCTTGCCATGCGTCGTCTTCGGATCCTGCGACAGGTCCATGTACTTGAAGCCTTCGCCGATCGTCACGAACAGCGTGCCGTCATTCGCGAAGGCGAGGCGCGATCCATAGTGATAGGTCGTGTCGCGAAGGTCGCTGCGGAACAGTTCCTCGACACTCTCCAGCGCCGTGTGGTCATCGCTGAGGCGGCCGCGCACGACGAGCGTCGAATTTGCCTCCGGCGTCCCGGAAGACAGGGACACATAGACCAGCCGGTTCGCGGCAAAGTCCGGGTCGAGCGCAAGGCCGAGATAACCGCCCTGGTCGGCCACCAGCGCCGGAGGCAGGCCGGTCACCGGCGCAGACGCTCCAGCGCCGGGCGCGGCATACCTGAGGCCGCCTTCCTTCTCCGTGAACAGCAGGCCGCCATCGGCGAGAAACGCCATGCCCCAGGGCTGTTCGGCGGCCACCACCGGCTCCAGCCTGACCTTGGTTTCGCTGACCGTGATCGGGGCCGAGGGCTCCACCGGCGGGGAACAGGCGGCAAGCGCGGCAAGCGCAGCGAGGGCAGGCAGGCGGGCGAGGGTGTTCATGGCGCGGCTCCGGGCGGTGTCGGGAATGTTGGCTTCAGACATAAAAGGTTCCGCGGCCCCGCGCCAACGAAAAAGGGGCGGCCCCGAAAGGCCGCCCCCTGATCAGCTTGCGCCGGGAGTGTCTGTTACCAGTTCTTCGTCACTGACACGCCGTAGGTGCGCGGCTCGGTGAGGAAGATGTTGGTGAACAGGCCCGACGAGTCGTCCGTCAGGTAGGCGCCGGTGATGACTTCTTCATCAGAGATGTTCTTGCCGAACAGGTCGACCCGGATGCCGTTCTCGTCATTGAAGAGCGAGACTGCAACGTTCAGGTTGTCCCAGCTTGGAAGCACGTCCCGCTCGGTATTGTAGACGCGGCTGAAGCTGTCGGCCTGACGGTAATAGTCAACCCGGCCAGTGAGGCCCCAGTTGCCGAACGAGCCTGGATCCCAGGTGTATTCGACGCCGACGTTGAAGGTCGATTCCGGTGCGCCAGGCTGCGAATTGCCGTCAAGGTCCTTCGCATCACCGTCGAACGGCGTCAGGCCGCCGAAGGTTGACTGCGTACCGTCGGTGTTCGTCACGGTGACGCTCGCGATCGGCACACCGCCGTTGAACGGCGCAAGTGTCGTCGCAAGGCCGGCGAGGGCGCCGGAGCAGAGGCCGCGGGATGCGCCGGCCGGCAGGGCCGTAGCGTTGATGGCGCGGAGCACGGCGGCGTAGCCTTGCGCCGAGACGACGCAGTTTGCGTAGGACGACGCGTTCTTGAGCGTCACGAGGTCGGCGCGGCCGTTCGTCCGGTCAAGCACGTCGATGCCCCAGGTATCCTGGATCTCCGTGTTCAGGAGGCCGAGGTTGGCGTTGACGATCAGGGTCGACACCGGGTTCCAGATCGTCTCGATCTCGAGCCCTTGGATCTTGGTGTCGATGTTGAAGTTCGCCGACGACCGGTTCACGATCTGCGTGATCTGATAACCTTCGTAATCATACATGAAGCCCGTGAGATTTGCCTGCAGCGCGCCGCCGGCCAGCGTGTTCTTCGTGCCGAGTTCGTAGGAGTTGATGAACTCGGGCTCGAAGATCGGTGGGAACAGGTTTGAACCGGCGGGCTGGGGCGGGTTGATACCGCCGCCTTTATAGCCGCGCGAGTAGAAGGCGTAGAGCAGCGTGTCTTCGGTGAAGGCCAGGTCCGGGGCCCAGTCGAAACCGGCGCGGCCTGTGGTTTCTGCGAAGTTGGCATTGAGGGTGCCGTCACCGCCTTCGTCCGGCGAAGCGCCGGCGATCGGGCGCGGGGCCAGCGGGTCACCGCCCGGGATGGCAGCAATTGGCGTGAACAGGAACGTCGGGATGATGTCCTGTTCCTTCTTGTCGTTGGTATAGCGAAGGCCGAGCGTGAACTTCAGCTCGTCGTTGAGGTCATAGTAGCCTTCACCAAACACGGCATACGAATCGAGGGTGTAGGGTGACAGCGAGCGGAAGTAGTTGCCGCCGGTGCCGGTGATGGAACCCCCGAAGACCGGAACTCCGCCCACGCCGTTGTCGATCGGAACAGCGCCGCCGAAGAAGGCGCCGCCAGCTGCGTTGTTGATCTGCGCCAACGCTGTCAGCGAGTTCGACAGAACCGCGTAGCCGGCGGTCGGGATCGACGGGTCAATCGACTCAAAGTCCACCTTGATGGCGCCGAGGTTGAAGTTGAACGGGCCATCATAGGCAGACTGGAGGCGAAGCTCGTGGGTTGTCTGCTCGCTGCTGCCGCCGGCAATGTCGAACGTCCGGAAACGGTTCGAGGCGCCGAGCTGCGGATCGTTCACCACGCCGCCCGGGAACAGGAGGCCGTACAGAGCAGGAACCGCAGCAAACGGGCCAGCCGCAGCGTTGAAGCTGATCGTCGGGGCGATCTTGTTGTAGTCTTCCAGCGACTGCAGCGAGGTTTCGCTGAAGCTGCCGATATAGCTGAGTTTCAGGGCGTCGGTGACGTCAAACTCGCTTTTCAGCGTGTAGAGCGTCTGGTCCGCAAAATAGGTCGGGTCGAAAGCCGACTCGATATTGCGCAGGTTCGGATCAACCGGAGCGGTGAACGCATCGCCGTTGAGCAGGCCGGCCGTGATCGCCAGACCGCCGCCCAGGGTAGCAGCCGAGTTCACCCGGTCATTCATGTCTTCGAGAGCGGCATCACGGCAGCCCAGCGACGTCACCAGTCGGTCGAGCGCGCCGATCGCAACGCCGTTGAACGACGTCTTGAACGGGTCCTTGGCGCATAGCTGCTTGCCGGCGCGGAGACGGTCGTCTTCTTCTTCGAAATGCTCGACGATGAAGGTGGTGCGGAAATTGTCCGTCGGTTCGAACAGGATCGAGCCACGAACGCCAAACAGTTCACGGCCGTCAATCGACTGCCCGGTGACGGTGTTTGTCGCATAGCCCGAACGCTCAAGGGCGCTGCCGGCGACACGAATGGCGATCTTGTCGCCGATCGGGACGTTGAGCATGCCTCTGTACTTGAGGGTGTCATAGTTGCCGAGGGTAACCGTCGCGCTGCCCTGGTACTCTTCGAGCACAGGCTTCGCGGTGATTGCGTTGAACACGCCGCCGGTGGCGTTACGGCCGTAGAGCGTGCCCTGCGGGCCGCGCAGGACCTCGACGCGCTCCATGTCGAAGAACTCGGCTTCGAGCAGTCGGTTGGCGCCCAGCGGCACGTCGTTCTGGTGGATACCCACGCCGGCGTCGCTCGACTGGGCGACGGCATCGACGCCGATACCGCGGATGCGGAAGTTGAAGCCGCCGAAGTTGCCGGCCGTGAAGGCGGTGTTCGGGATGGCTTTCAGCAGGTCGGGACCACCCGCCAGCTGCATCTTGTCGAGCGCAGCCTCGTCAAAGGCCGAAACGGCGATCGGGACGTCCTGAATGGACTGTTCGACCTTCTGGGTGGTGACGGTGACGGTGCCAAGGCGGCGGTCATCGTCCGGTGCGGCGTCTTCCTGGGCGACTGCCAGGGGGCCGAACAGGCTCACTGCCAGGGCCGAAGCACCTGCCAGCAAGACGTATTTCGAGTCTGTGATTCGGGTCATTCGAATTTTCCTCCCCTCGGGCCGCACTTTGCAAGGCACCGATTTTGTTGCTGATTTACGAGCAGTCCTCTTTGGCGGGACCGCTTCGACTCTCACACAAGTGCAGGAACAGTGCCGTGTCAATTGGTCTCGCCGAGGGAGAGGGCATTCACTTGGCAGGGGTGTCAAAAATGTGACGGAAGCTTCCCTCGCGTCTTGGCCGCCCTGTTGGGGCCTGTTAGACGCGCGCCATGTCACAGGATGCTCAGACTGCGCTGGTGCTTCTCTCGGGGGGGCAGGATTCTGCTACCTGCCTGGCGTGGGCGCTGGACCGCTACCCCCATGTCGAAACCATCGGCTTCGACTATGGCCAGCGCCACCGGGTCGAGCTGGAATGCCGCGACGAGGTGCGCCGCGGCATCCGCAACATGCACCCGCACTGGCACAGCGCCCTCGGGCCGGATCACCTGCTCGACGCGACCGTGCTGAAAGCGCTGGGCGAGACCGCCATGACGCATGAAGTCGCCATCGAGACCACGGCGGCAGGCCTTCCCTCCACCTTCGTTCCGGGGCGAAACCTGCTCTTCTTTACCCTCGCCGGCGCGGTTGCGGTCCGCCGGGGCCTCGGCAGCCTGATCGGCGGGATGTGCGAGACCGACTATTCCGGCTATCCCGACTGCCGCGCCGATACGCTTGAGGCGCAGGAACGGGCCCTCTGCCTCGGCCTTGATGCGCCGCTGCGGATCTTGGCGCCGCTGATGAGTATCGACAAGGCGGGCACATGGGCGATGGCCCACCGGCTGGGAGGCCACGCCCTGGTCGACCTGATCATCGAGGAAACCCACACCTGCTATCTCGGGGACCGCCACCTGCGCCACGAATGGGGCTATGGCTGCGGCGCCTGCCCTGCCTGCGAACTGCGCGGCGGGGGCTGGGTGCGCTGGCAGGCCTCGCTGTGACCTACTCGGTCAAGGAAGCCTTCTACACCCTGCAGGGTGAGGGCGCCCATACGGGGCGCGCCGCCGTCTTCCTGCGCTTTGCCGGCTGCAACCTCTGGAGCGGCCTAGAACGCGACCGCGCCGCCGCGGTCTGCCGTTTCTGCGATACCGATTTCATCGGCACGGACGGCGAAGGCGGCGGCAAGTTCCGCGATCCGGCCTCGCTGGCAGCCCATGTCGCCGCGATCTGGCAGGCACAGGCGGCCTCGCCCGGCAAGCCCTATGTTGTCTGCACCGGCGGCGAGCCGCTGCTGCAGCTCGACGCGCCGCTGATCGTCGCACTCCAAGAAGCTGGGTTTGAAACAGCTATTGAGACCAATGGCACGCTTCCTGCCCCCGCCTCCATCGACTGGATCTGCGTCAGCCCCAAGGCCAGTGCTGCCCTCGTCCAGACACGCGGCCACGAACTGAAGCTCGTCTACCCCCAGGCTGAGCCCGAAGCGCAGCCGGAACGCTTCGTCTCACTGGACTTCCAGCACTTTTTCCTCCAACCGAGGGACGACGGGCCGGGCGTGTCTCACGTGGCGGAAACGGCCGCTTACTGTTTGAAGAATCCAAAATGGCGACTGAGCTTGCAAACCCACAAACTGACCGGTCTTCCCTGAGCGCAGAAGGCCAGGTGTTCGAGATCTCGAAGGCAGTCACCTTCGAGGCCGCTCACTATATGGGCGGCAAGCCCGAAGGCCATCCCTACCGCGCCATCCACGGCCACTCCTTCCGCCTCGAAGCCACTGTCGCGGGCGTCGTGAAGCCCGGCGAACAATGGGTCGAAGACCTCGGCCATCTCGCCGAGTGCCTGAACGCGACCGCTGCCAAACTCGATCACCGCCTCCTCAACGAGATCGGCGGCCTCGAAGTCCCGACCCTCGAACGCCTCTGTCTCTGGGCCGCTGCCGACCTCAAACCGCACCTGCCCGGCCTCACCGGCGTCGCCATCGCCCGCCCCAGCCTCAACGAGCGCTGCGAACTGGTGCTGGAGCGGGGCTGATCGGCCTGGTTTCCCAGCCCGCGATCGGCTCCAGCGGCTCCGCCTGCCCCATTATCAGCTTGCCTCCACCCGCACGGCGGCGTGCGCTGGGCAGCCCCCTTCCTTCCGTATCCGGACAGCCCGGCCGGTCCGGTCAAGCGCGGTCCTTCCCGGCTCACCCGCAAGCCTGAGAAGGGGCCTGAAAAAGGACGCCCTTCTGCCCCCGCCCGCTCAGGCCGCCGTCTCGCTCACCTCGTATGCCCGCCGCCTCCGTTTGCGTTTCAAGCCGCAAGCCCCCTGAGCCCCTGCCTCCGCCACCCTCGGCGAGCTCCCCGATCCCCCTTTGCCGGATACAGCCGCCGAGGGTTGCGCGCGGGGACGGGGCCGGTAAGGTCGCCACGTTCCGCCGAGTCTCCGCAAAGTGAGGGCCGCTTGATCCAGGAGCTTTCCGTCCCCTTCCCGGCTGCCGTGCCGGCGGTCGAAAGGCTCATGCGGATAGCCTCGCAATGGGGTAGCGAGGCTGTTACCGATCTCGCCTCGCCGGACACGGTCTGGCAACTCGCCGCCATCGTCGTGGCCGCGGCCATCGCCTATGTCGTTTCGCGCGTCCCGCGCAAGCGCCTGATGGCGGTTGCCGAGGCACGCGGGCGGATTGACTTCGTGCTCCTCGCGCTCGTCGCCGTCCTGCGGATGCTCTGGCCGGCCTTTACAGCGCTCATCCTGGTCGGCGTCACGGCCGCTTTCGAAGCGGCCGGCCTCGGCAGCCGCTCACTGCATATCGCGATGAGCCTGCTGATCGCCTGGATCGCGGTGCAGATCGTCACCGCGAGCATGACGCGCGGCATCGTCTCGAAAGCCGTTGCCTTCTCGCTCTGGGCCTTCGCCGCGCTCTATATCGTCGGCTGGCTTGGCCCGCTGGGCGAAGGGCTCGAATCGGTGACCATCCAGCTGGGGGCGGCGGAAGTCACGGTGCTGCGCCTGTTGACGAGTCTGGCGCTTGCGGCTTTCGCGCTCTGGCTCGGCTGGCTGATCGGCAACATTGCCCAGTCGCAGATGCGCAGCTCGCAGAACCTGCCGCCTTCGGTCGGCGGCCTGCTGGGACAGACGCTGAAAGGCGTCGCCATTATCATCGCTTTCGTCGTTGCGCTGAACATCATCGGCGTGAACCTCGCCGCGCTCACTTTCTTCTCCGGCGCCCTCGGCGTCGGCATCGGTTTCGGCCTGCAGTCGATCTTCTCGAACTTCATCTCGGGCGTCATCCTGCTGATGGAGAAAACGTTGAAGGTCGGTGATTTCATCGAATTGCAGGGCGGTCTCTCGGGCCTCGTGAAGGAAATCAACTTCCGCTCCACGGTGCTGACCACCAACGACAACATCGACATCATCGTACCCAACGAAGCCTTCATCAAGAACCAGCTGATCAACTGGACGCATGCCGATGCCAAGCGCCGGATCCATGTGCCGTTCGGGGTCGCCTACGGTACGCCGAAGGAACTCGTCCACAAGGCAGGGCTGGAAGCAGCTGCGAGCCTGCCCTGGACCTTTGACGATCAGGGCGAACGCAAGCCGCAGGTCTGGCTCGTCCGTTTCGGAGAGTTCCGTCTTGATTTCGAACTCATCGTCTGGCTGACGGACGAGGCTGTCTTGCGTCCGCAGCGCGTGATGGCGGATTACGTCTGGGAGGTCCATTCGGCGCTCGAACGCCACAACATCCATGTGCCGCACCCGCAGCGCGACCTACATCTCAAGACGCCGGATGTGCTCAGTGTGCGGATAAAAACCGGAGACTAGGGATCAGTCGATCGTTCCGGCAAACCGCGCGGCAAACCGGCTCGAGGCCCGGCGCGCATCCTGCCAGGTCGTGAGGCCGGCGAAGCGAATGTCGTTTTCGTACCATTTGTACTCGAAAGGTTCGGACGCGTTACCGTCCGCATCATAGGCCACTGCCTGCAGTTTCATCCCGCCCAAGCTTACCGAGCGGAACATGTCGAGGCCGGGTACGTCCAGGCCTTGCTTGAAGGTCGGGCGGGAGGGCTTTGCGTCGAGGATGGTCACATCGATGCGCGCCACGTCCGCGCCTGCCTTGGCGAGTTCGCGCTCGAGGTCCTTGCGCACGCGCTGCGAAAGATACTCACCTTCCTTGATGCCGTATTCCTCGGTCAGCATCTCGGAGAACTCGGGCGCGTAGGACACACTGATTTCCGCCGCCATCGCCGCCGGGGCTGCGGCAAGCAGAAGGGCAGCTGCCAGAAGGTGTTTCATCGCATCGCTCCTATTGAGGGCCGGATGCGGACCCGGCCTGTTGTACAAGCATACCAGTGATCGGCCGGGGGAAGAAGTCACACGCGCGTGAAAGCGCGTCAGACCGTGTCGACCAGCACCAGTTCGGCCGAATTGACGCCTTCCAGCTCAAGGCTCTCACCGCCCGAGATGGCCGCGCCGTCGCGGGTGCGCAGGACATTGCCATTGAGCCTCACCTCCCCGTCCGCCACCACGAGATAGCCAAACCGGTCCGCAGGCAGCGTATAGGTCAGCGTCTCGCCGGCCTTGACCGTGGCGCCGAGCACGCTGGCGTCCTGGTTGATCATCAGGCTGCCGGCCTCGCCGGTTCCCGAGGCGAGTACGACCCAGTTGCCGGACCGGTCACCCTTCGGAAACTTCCGGGCGCCCCAGCCGGGCTTCCCGCCCCGGATGCGGGGCAGGATCCAGAGCTGGAAAAGCTCGGTCCGCACGTCCTCGGCATTCCACTCTGAATACTGGATGCCGGACCCTGCGCTCATTACCTGCACGTCGCCGGCCTCGGTGCGGCCGGTATTGCCGAGCGAGTCCCTGTGCGTGATCGCGCCCTTGCGGACATAGGTGATGATCTCCATCGAGTCGTGGCCATGCGGCGGAAAGCCGGTGCGCGGCTCGATCTCGTCATCGTTCCAGACACGCAGCGCGCCATGCTGGACACGGCCGGGATCGTAATATTGTGAAAACGAGAAATGGTAATGGGCGTTGAGCCAGTCATTGCTGAACCGGCCCAGCTTGTCGAACGGACGAATGTCAATCATCGTAAAGGCCTGCATCGGAAGGGTTGCTGCTGGCCGGCATATGGATAGCCGATGGGGGCAGGGAAGGCGCGCTGCACGGTAGCACCCCTGCAAGGTCTGCATGAATGCCTGCGGTCCAGTGGCCCTTGCCCCGACTCGCGGCGTCCGGCAGACCGGGCAGATGCCTCCCGCCCCCGTCATCCAGGATGCTCGCGCGCTGCTGAAGCGTGTCTACGGCTATGACGCCTTCCGCGGCCTTCAGGAGGCGGTGATCGCGGACGTGCTGGCCGGGCGGGACGGCCTCGCCGTGCTGCCGACCGGCGGGGGCAAGTCGCTCTGCTACCAGATCCCCGCGCTGCTGCGGGAAGGCTGCGGCCTCGTCGTCTCGCCCCTGATCGCGCTGATGGCCGACCAGGTGGATGCGCTGAAACAGGTCGGCGTGCGGGCCGAACGGCTCGACAGCTCGATGGACTTCAATGCCCGCAGCGCAGCGCTCGAAGCGGCGGCGCGCGGCGAGATGGACCTGCTCTATGTCTCCCCCGAAGGCCTCGGCACGAACCTCGCCGAGCGGCTCGCGGGCATGGCCATCTCGCTGATCGCGGTCGATGAGGCGCACTGCGTCAGCCAGTGGGGGCATGACTTCCGCCCGGACTACCGCGCCCTTGGACGGCTCAAGGGCCTGTTCCCCGGCGTGCCCCGTCTCGCCGTCACGGCCACGGCGGACGCGCGCACCCGCGCCGACATCCTCGCGCAGCTCAACCTCACCGATCCGTCCGTGCACGTTGCAAGCTTCGACCGGCCGAATCTGACGCTGTCTGCGGAGCCGAAAGCCGGCAACCGCACGCAGCGTGTCGTCCATCTGGTGAAGGCCCGCGCCGGGGCGAGCGGCATCGTCTATGCGGCGACCCGCAGCGCGGTGGAGGATGTGGCCGAGGCGCTGGAAAAAGCCGGGGTGCCCTCGCTCGCCTACCATGCGGGGCTCGATGCCGGTATCCGCGCGGCGCGCCAGCGACAGTTCCTGCTGGAGGAGGGGCGCGTCATGTGCGCCACCGTTGCCTTCGGCATGGGCGTCGACAAGCCGGACGTGCGCTTCGTCATTCATGCCGATCCGCCGAAGACGCTGGAAGCCTACTGGCAGGAAGTCGGACGGGCAGGACGCGACGGCGAGCCCGCGGAAGGCGTCGCGCTGTACGGCCCTGCCGACATGAACCGCTCGCTGCAATGGACCTATTCGAGCGATGCGCCGGACGAAGTGAAGCGCGTGCAGCTGACCAAGACGCGCCAGCTGTTCGCATTTTTCAACAGCGACGAATGCCGCCGGGGCGCCGTGCGCCGCTATTTCGGCGAGGAGAAGGTCGACCCCTGCGGCGTCTGCGATGCCTGCCGCGGCGAACTTGGCGCCAGCCATGACGCCACCCGCTGGGCCCAGATGGCGGTGTCCGCCGTGCTGCGCTGCGGTCAGCGGATCGGGCGCGGCCGGCTGGTGCAGCACCTGCTGGGTGAGGCGAAGGACGACTTCGATACCGAGCTGTCGAAGCTCTCCACTTTCGGAATCGGCAAGGACCTGCCGAAGCAGGGCTGGAACCGGGTGTTCGATGCACTGATGTTCGACGGCCTGATCGCCGAAGGCGGCGAGGCGATGCGGCCCGTGGTGATCGTGCCGGACGCCGAAATGGCAAAATCCCTGTTCCGGGGCGAGCTGACCGTAAGCCTGCGCGAGGATCTGGACGCCCCACGCCGCCGCACTCGTGCGAAGGGCTCCGCGCGCGCCGCCCAGCAGGCCGACCTGTCGGCGCGCGACCGGTCGGTGTTCGATGCGCTGCGGCGATGGCGCACCGGTCTCGCCAAGGCGCGGGGCGTGCCACCCTACGTGATATTCCATGACCGGACGCTGGCCGAAATCGCCCGTGAACGCCCCTCGAACGCGGATGCGCTGCGCGAAATCAGCGGGGTCGGCGAGAAAAAGGCGCAGGCCTATGCCGGGGATGTCGCCCGGATTGTCGCCGAAGCAGCCTGACGGCCTTGGGGAATAGTCAGGCACCGCCTTGACCCCGTGCCTGCAGCACCGCACCTATGGGGCTCAGAATTCACAAGATTCCCGCACCCGGAGCCTGAATGACCCGCCTCGACGACGATGACAAAGAAACCACCCCGAACGCTGCCCCGACGACGCTGATCGAGAACGCGCTGTTCAAGTCGCGGACAATCCTGCTGACCGGCGGGATCGACTTCAAGGCCGCCCGGGCGGTCTGCGAGCGGCTGCTGGCCCTGTCGGCGGAAAGCAATGACCCGATCCTGATGGTCATCTCCTCGCCCGGCGGCCATGTCGAGAGCGGCGACATGATCCATGACATGATCAAGTTCGTCTCCGCACCGGTCAAGGTGCTGGGGACAGGCTGGGTCGCCTCGGCCGGCGCGCTGATCTATTCGGCGGCCAAGAAGGAAAACCGGTATTCTCTCCAGAACACCCGCTACCTGCTGCACGAACCCCGCGGCGGCGTGGGCGGACAGGCTACCGACGTTGAAATCCAGGCCCGCGAGATCATCAAGATGCGCGAGCGCCTGAACAAGATCTTCGCGGAAGCCACCGGCAAGAGCCTCGAGCAGATCAAGAAGGACACCGACCGTGACTTCTGGATGAGCGCAGAGGAAGCGGTAAACTATGGCCTGGTCGGCAAGATCGTCCGGCATCGGAGTGAGATCGTCTGAACCGCGTATCCCGGCAGGCGGGGCGTTTGCCTCCCGGTAAGGTTTATGGGTGATGCTTCTCCCTTAACCATAACCGGATGTTCCCGTCTCCATGCCTGCCCGCCTGAAGGATCTCGCGCTGCCTGTGGCCCCGGTCACACCGGCCACCTCTGCTGCCGCTGCATTTTCGCTGTTCCTGTCGGACGCGGCCCTGTTCGCCGTGCCCGTCCGGCTGTCAGACGGCAGCGCGACCAGTTATGGTCTTTTAACCCGCGGCCGGCTCACAGAGGCGATGGCCGGGCCCAACGGGCGGGCCATCTATGCCGCGCGCTCGGTCACGCACCTTGTCGGCGCGCAGCCGGTGATCGCCTCGGCCGAAACGCCGGTCGCCCTGATCGCCAAGACCGCCGCGGAACAATCCAACAGCGCCCTGACCGACGGCATCATCGTGATGGACCAGGGCAATTATATCGGCGTCGTCTCGCCCGCCGCACTGCTGAAGGCGATTGCGGAAGAGAATGCTGCCCGGGCCCGCGCCCAGCAGTCGGCGCAGAAGAAGCTCGATGAGATAAAGCGCCAGCTCGCGAAGCTCTCGGAATCGCGCGCCCGGACGCTCGCCTTCATCGGCCACGAGATCCGCACTCCCCTCACCGGCATCATTGGGGTCGCCGACCTCCTCGAGAACCAGCTGCCCAGCGGCGAGACGAAGCGCCTCGCGAAGACGATCTCGCAGAGCGGCCAGCATCTCGAACGCCTCCTTTCAGACCTGCTGGACCTCTCTCGGATCGATGCCGGCAAGCTCGCGATTGCCAACCAGCCGATCGAGCTGCGCCAGTTCGCGGTCGAAACCCGCGATCTCTGGCTGCCGCAATTCACCGAGAAGCGGATCAGCCTGCGCATCGGGGTCGCCACCGGCGCCGAGGCGCGCATCGAGAGCGATGCCGGGCGCCTGCGCCAGATCCTGTTCAACCTCGTCAGCAACGCGATGAAATTTACGGACCGGGGGCAGGTGACCGTCACGCTCGCCACCATGCCCGCGCCGGACGGGCTGATGCTGACGATGCGCGTGGCCGATACCGGGCGCGGCATCACCGACGCCGGCAAGTCCCGCCTGTTCGAGGCGTTCGAGCAAACCGAAAGCGCAGATGCCTTTTCCGGCAGCGGTCTCGGCCTCGCGATTGCGCGCAGCCTCGCGCGGCGCCTCGGCGGTGAAATCATCCTCTCCGACAATCCGGGCGGCGGCTGCGTGTTCACAGCGGCGCTGCCGGTCGTCAAGGCCGGCCCGCGCCTTGCGGTCGAGAACAGGCGGGAAGGCAATGCCGCGCGCTTCGACCTGGGCGAAGTTCTGCTGGCGGAAGACCATGAGGCGAGCGCCTTCGTGATCCGCGAAGCGCTGATTGCCGCCGGCTGGCGTGTCGAGACGGTGGTGGATGCCGCCGCAGCGATCACGCGCATCGGCCAGCGCCGCTACCAGGTAATCCTCACCGACGTGCACATGCCGCACGGCGGCGGCGAAGCGGTGCTGCGCGCCGCGCGCTTCGGCAACGGTGTCAATGCCCACACGCCGGTTGTCGCGGTGACGGCGGACGCCAGCCCCGAACGCCGCGCGGCGTGCGAGCGGGCCGGCTTCTCGGGCCTGATCGAAAAACCGATCCGCCCACGGCCGCTGGTGGCGACACTCGCCGACATCCTGATTTCGAACGGCCAGCCGAGGCGAGCTGCAGGGGCTTAGAAGGTCCGTCCAATGAGCAGGTAGGCGGATTGCCGTCCACCTTCGGAGCGGCCGAAAGCAAGGTAGACGGGGCCGAAGGCCGTGCTGGCGGCGACGAACGCGCTGCCGCCGAAGCGCGTTTCATCGGTATCTGCGCCGGTGCTGCCTTGCCAGACATCGCCCAACTCGACAGAGCCGCCGACAAACAGGGGCACGCCGAAAATCCGCTCAGAATCGCCGAGCAGCTGCCGGCGGTAGATCAGCTGCGCCGTCAGGAAATTCTCGCCCGTCAGTTCCTCCTTGCGGTAGCCCGACAGGCTGAACAGGCCGCCGACCCGGTAGAGGGCATCAAGGGGCGGAGCGCCGTTGAGGCTCTGCCCGGCAGCCAGCGCGCCGATCACCGTGTCAGGGCCGCGGCTGGCGGCGGAGAGCAGCGATCCGCTGACGGTCTGGAAGTCGGCATTGTCTCCGATGGCGGTCAGGCCCTGGACCCAGCGGGCCCCGGCCCGGATGCCATCTCTCGGGAAGAAGGGATCATCCAGCGTGTCATATGCGCCATTGGCGACAAGGCGGCCGATGTCGACATCGACTTCGGAGACCGCCGCGAAGCCTTCGTTGAGCTTCGCCCGGCCGGTGCCGATCTCGACACCCAAGCGCATCTCGCCGACATTGCCGAACTGGTAGCCGCCATCGAGGGCCGCGAGGCCGTAGGTCAGGTCAAAGCCGCCTTCCTTGAAGCCCTGCTGCGAATACACGTTCACCGGCCGGTTCTGGATCTCGCCGCGCACGGCGGCGAACCAGTTCTGGCGCGGATCGAGGAAGCGAAAATACTCGCCGGCGACTTCGTTGAAATCGCCGATCGTCACGCGGGCCTGGATCTCCGAGCCATAGGGATCGAGCACCGCGCTGCGGAAATCGACAGAAACGGCAGTGTCCGACTCTGTGCTGAAATCATTCTCGACGATCAGGCCGAGGCGGACGCGCCCGGCATCCGGCACGCGGTCCACGGCGCGCACGACGAGTCCGGTCTGGCCGTCCTGCACCTCATAGACATAGTCCACGCTTTCAAACGGGCCGAGGGCATAGATCCGGTCCAGGGCCTCATCGATCCCGGCGGTTTCGGCCGGCTTGCCCACAAGGCCGATGACCTTGCCCTCGAGCAGGGACTGATCAAGGCGTGATGTATTCTCGATACGGACAAATCCGATGACTGGCGGCGGCTCGGCCGCCGTTTCGGCATAGACAACCGGCTGCCGGCTTTCCGCAAGGGCGGCGAGGCGGACGGCCTCGCCACTTGTGGCGAGGCGCCCGGTCTCGATCAGGTCGTCGCTGCGGGTGAAGGCGGTCGGGCCGATGTCGCCGGTGTCGACGCGGATCAGGAAATCCTTGCTAGTGAGGCTCGCAATCTCTGCGCGCTCGTTGGCGAGGATCAGCAGGCTGACGGTCTGCGACAGGACATCGACGACCGATCCGATCTCGGAATCGGGGAGCAGGTCGTTGGGCGTCCAGACGGCAATCACGATGTCGGCGCCCATTTCGCGCGCCACGCTGATCGGGATGTTGGCGGCCAGCCCGCCATCGACCAGCAGCTTGCCATCCACCCGCACCGCCGGGAACACTCCGGGCAGGGAGATCGAGGCGCGCATCGCCATCGGCAGTTCGCCGGAACCCAGGACGACCGCTTCGCCGGTCGCGATGTCGGTGGCCACTGCCCGGAAGGGGATCGAGAGGTCGTCGAAGTCGTCAACGCGGGTGCGCGCCAGCGTGAAGCGGCGCAGCTCCTTCATCAGCATCTGGTCCGAGACCGCGCCGGTGGGCAAGAGGATGCCTGCAGCGGAGACGCCGAGCCCGGCCGTGCCGGGAAAGTCCGCCTGCTGCTGTTTCTGGCGGAAGGTCAGCTTGTCCCGGTCCGGTTCGGGCGAGAGGACACCCGCCCAGTTCACATCCTCGACCGCCGCCTCGAGTTCCTCGCCATCGAGGCCCGAGGCGTAGAGGCCGCCGACGACCGCGCCCATCGAGGTGCCGACGATCATGTCCGGCCGGATGCCGAGGCGTTCGAGTTCCTGGATGGCGCCGACATGCGCCAGGCCGAGGGCGCCGCCGCCGGAGAGGACGAGGGCAATCTTCGGGCGGGGAGGCTCGGCCGGCGCCGTTTCATCGGCCAGCGCCAGGCCGGGCAGGAGGCCAAGACTGCCCGCCGCCAGCAATGGCCGCCAGATGTTCCGCCAGTTCACCGCAGGCGCGTGCAGCATGAGGCTTCTCCCCGGTCCCGCCTGCTTAACGGGAACCTGCTGACAGTGTATGGTAGTTCGGGTGAGACTTGAACTCCCGACCTCGCGATTGTGAGTCGCAAAAAGCCAAAAAAACAGACGATCAAGGCAAATAAAAACAGGGGGTTAAAAGTCATTCGTGATCTCAAATTAGCACCTAAACCGACTTAAAATCAGGGTTTGCGTGTTAGCTGCGTGGAGGGGGCGTGTTGACGTTTGAGGATTGAACGAACCCGCTGACGCGGGACTGGCGCTGTGACTGGCCCGAAGGGCCTCCTGATGAGAAGGTTTGGTTGCTGAGACCAACCTCTAATCAGGAGACCAC
>Ga0163144_10002111_pt1 | contig 46425 bp, 38 predicted proteins | sample OliLak19BULKMAT1_FD_123175 | JGI IMG/M metagenome (GOLD analysis project Ga0163144, IMG submission 123175) | Freshwater microbial mat bacterial communities from Lake Vanda, McMurdo Dry Valleys, Antarctica - Oligotrophic Lake LV.19.BULKMAT1 | ecosystem: Environmental > Aquatic > Freshwater >... | reverse complement strand
GTTTCCGGGCCCCGCTGTCAAGAGATCGGTGGCTTTGCCTCTTCGCGGGTGATTGAAAAGGGCGATCTGGTGCTTTTGGATTTTTCGGTGGTGGTGCAAGGCTATCGTTGCGATTTTGCCAATACGTTTGTGTGCGATGGGGAGCCCTCGGCTGAGCTCAGTGAAGCCTTTTTAGCCTGCCGGGCGGCGATGGAGGTGGGAGAGAAAGCCGCCCGTGCTGGCGTACCCTGTCGCGCGTTGGACGCCACGATTCGGGGCAGTCTCGGACAGCGGGCTCGGCATTTTGCGACGCACTCGGGTCACGGCCTCGGCTTAGGCCATCCGGAGACGCCCTTCATCGTGCCGGAGAGCACCGATACCTTACAAAGCGGCAACATCATCACACTCGAACCCGGTCAGTACGTGACGGGAGCGTATGGGCTCCGCATTGAGCGCAACTACTTAGTAACCACTGAAGGCCTGGAGCTGCTTTCGCGGCACGAGCTGAGGCTGACGCAGACCTGAGGTCAGAACCCGCCATCCACGCCCACGTTCGGGATCGTGAACGGGCCCGCAACCGTCGATTCACAGCTGCGCGGTCCGCAGTCCCGCCGCACCACTTCTTTGTTCAGTAGGGCATTGAACACTTCGGCGTGGACTCCCAGGTAGCGATCGCCGCTGAACGTCCAGCGCTTCTCGGCGCGCAGATCCAGCCTGAAGAAGCCCGGTGCACGCTCGCTTGAGACATAGCGTGGGCCATCGTCCGTGAGCCTGCGGGTGGGCACTCCTGAATACACGACGCCGCGGGCTCCCAACTGGAAGCCAGCTCCCAGTTGATAGCCCAGACCAAAATTCACCACGTGCGTGCGATCAAAAGCAGCCACGCCTTCGGACTGGCCGTAGGCACGTGTGGTGCGCGACAAGGTGTACGCGAGCTGGCCAGATAGGCGTTCGCTGACGGGCCGGCGCAAATCGAACTCCAAGCCGAGCGCACGGCCGAGGGCACGGCTGTCGCGGCTCGCCGCATCGATATCCGCCTGCCCCAAGGTGCCGAGCGGATCGTTGATATTGAGGAAGAGTGATTGGAAAGCGGTGGTGGTAGAGGAGATCGCCAATGGCAATTGGGTCTTGGCACCAAAGCTATGTTGGACGCTCGTTTGTAGGCCGCCCGCGAGCCCTGCCACGCGCGCGCCCGGCACGGCGGGCAAGAAGCTCGGCGGCTGATGCAAGATACCGATGGAGTTGAAGAGAGAATCGGTGGGTGTGAGTTCGTAAATCGCGGAAACCCGCGGATCGATCCCAAGGGCTGAATTGTCCAGCGAATGGTAGCGATCGACGCGCACTCCGGGGGTGACGCGCACAGCGCCCGCTCGGAATTCTGTTTCGGCAAAAGCCGCGTAGCTGGCGTCCATCCGCGTTGGGAAAAGCGCCCTAAGATCCTGGAAATTCACGGCATCTCGCGCGATTTGGAGGCCGAAGAAATCCAAGCTCGCGTCCGCACCGGCCTTGAAGGTGGCGCTGCTCGAAAGCTCGGTTGAAAGCGCGGTGCGTGCGCCGAGCACGCGGTCCAGAAGGTAGCCTAAAGTGGTGCGCGAGCGATCCAACCCCAGCGTGACGGCAGATTCGAGCACTGCTCCAGAGCCCAGCTTCAATTTGTCGCGCAGGTCCACGCGGTGAAATTCCGTGCCCGCAAAGTCTTGCTTCTTGTCTGCGAAGTAGTCGTAAGCGCCAAACGCGAAGACACCGAGCGAGTGCTTGCGGTTGAGGTCATAGTCAACACGGGCTTGGTAGTCCCAATAAGCGATGGTCGCGTTGGTGAAGAGGGACGCCAAAAGCCCGGTGTACGAGTAGCGTCCGGCTAACAGCACCTGGCCCCGACCGTCCCCAATCGGAGCGTGCACCAGTGCGCCGGCGTCGAGCACTCGGATCGACGCCTCCCCGCCCAGGTTGCCTTTGGGCGACACGGTCTTTGAAGAAATGATCGCGCCCGAGTAACGTCCAAGCTCCGCCGGGGGGCCGCCGCGATGCAGATCCACACGCTCGATCAGTGCTGGATGAATGACTTGCGGGCCCAAGAATGCGTGAAAAAGCAGCGGAACACTGACGCCGTCGATGAAGTAGCCCACGTTGCCCGGTGGGGCCCCGCGGATGAAGAAAAAGGGCAGGCCCGAAGCCACCGGGGTGACCCCGGGCAGACTCTCAATCGCCCGAAACGGATCGCCAAAGGCTCCGGGCAGCTGACGCGCTTCTGCTCGACTCACCGAACTCGTGTCGGCGGGAACCTCGTCGCCCAGCACCGTGACTTCCAGCGGTCGTACGGCACCAGCTGCTCCTGGCTCTTCGGCTGCGCTCACAGCGGCCGTGCTTTCAGGTGCAGCCTTGACTTGTTCGAAGCGCACTTCAAAGCGGATCTTGGCTGCGATCGCTCGCCCGTGTCGGGAAGCCGGGACAAACTTCCACGCCAGCGCTTGTTGCGGCGCGGCCTCCGAGAAGGGCAATCCACCAGCGAGTACCTTTGCTGAAAGTACCGTCCCTGTTTGGCTCACCACCAGCTCAAGCACGACCGTGCCGCTGCCTTGACCGTTAGCGGGGTAGGTCACGCTCGTGTCTAGTGGCAACGGGAGGCTAACGTCAGAAGGCTCAGCCCCTGCTACGCCGGTAGCTTCAGCTTCGGCGGCGCCCACTTGGCCGAGCGCTTGAACTGGCGCTAGGCTCAGCGAAAAGAAGAGGCCCATGAACCCTAGACAACCCCGAGGAGTCCTCCTCGGGCGCGGGAATTGGAGCGGGATCTTGAGAGACAGCGGCACTTACCCAGGCCAACTGTATACTGTTTGCCTCATGTCGTCGGCCCTTGATGTCACCCTAAGGTACTTCCTAGCACTTGTCTGCGGCGGCTCGGCGTTCGGGGCGTTGGCCTGTTCTTCGGTGGAGGGCGGTGTTTCCGGGTTTGGAGAGAAGGTGCTGCGCCCGGAGGACACGTATGTCGAGGGGCCGGGGCGCCTGTTAGCGAGTGGCGTTTACAGCCAATTCGCGCTCGACCCGGTGGGGCCGACGGGGCCACATGTGATCGGCTTTCAGCGCAAGGATTCCGGAGTTAGTCTGGTATCGATTCCGTTCGAGGGTGGCGCGAGCTGCGACCTTGGGCCAGCGGTGGCTTTCAGCGTGTTCTCAAGTAATGGCGATACGCCGCGACGCATCTCCTACTTGGAAAGCCCAGGGTCCAAGCGATTGAGTGGTCTGCTTCGCTTCGGCGACTACGAGTGCAATCACTACCTGGAGCCCATCGCAGACACGACGTTACCTTCTCGGGGTGGCGATCCGGATCGGTTTCTCTCGCTTAGCGCGCAAGGCGAACTGTTATTGTTGGATCCTTGGCTGGAAACGAAGAAGGTCTTGGCCGCGGGGGTAGCGCAGTACGAGTTCGTGGCGCATCCGAAGTTTCCCCTTAAATCGATGTGGTTGCTGGAGTCTGGAAAGCTGTTGTTGCGAGCCGCGGACGGTACCGAATTGGGCCGCTTTGGGGACGGTGTTCGCGAGTATCGGGCGTTTTCAGCGAGTCCCGAGGGGACACGCTGGGTAGCTGCTTACGCCGAGCCGACGGGGATTTTCTTGGTAGACGATACGCTCGCCGTACCGACTCGCATTGAAGAGCCAGGTTGTGCGCTTGGTTTACTCTCGGGTTCTGGCGACGCGCGCGGCTCCTGGCTGAGTTACTTCTCACCCTGCGATAAGGGGGCCTTGGCCCTGCAGAATCTGGGGTCCAAAGAGAAGGTGAGTGTCGCAGAAGGGGTGAGCACGGTGCCACGGTTTCTGACCACCTCACTCGGGTTGAGCTTGGCGTATTTGGTGGGGGGCAATGGGCGAGTAGGCACGCTCACGCTTTCCCCTTTCCGGGGTATGCCCGTGAAGCTGGCCGAGCAGGCAGATTGGCGTGTGGTGGGTCCCGCCACGGGAGATAAGCTGAGAGCGCTGGTGGAAAGCGATGGCAGTGTGGGCAAGCTGGTCGATATCGACGTGAAGACTCAGGGGGTAACAGAGCTCGCAGTGCGCGTTCGTCCGGATTTTGGGCTCGGATTGCTGATCAACTTTGACGGCCTGGTGGGCGATTGGGCCCAAGTCGACGTGAACGGCAGCGTGCGCACGCTGGCTCAGGGGGTGCCGTTGCACACGCCCGTGGTGGTCAAAGATTGGGTGCTGGCTCTCGATAATATGAGCGGCAAGACGGGTCGCTTGATAGCGTTCAATAGCGGGCTCACCAAGCTCACACCCATCGCTGAAGGCGTGCCCATCGGCGGCTTCTCAATCGTCGAAGAATCCCCGGTGGCCCTCTACCTCACCCGCTACAGCGCGGACCTCGGCACCGGCCAGTTGCGCGCCCAACTCCTCACCACCGGCGACGATCTTCCGGTGAGCGACGGCGTGGGCGATTTCGAAGAAACACTCTGGCCAAAGCCCGGCGTGCTGTACTCCGTCCCGAGCGGAGCCCGCCAAGGCTTGTGGTTTGCGGCCGCACGCTAGTCTCGAAGCCGAGCATACATTCACCTACTAAGCCCCCGCCCTCCGGCTGGTGGTTAACGTGGAATGAAATGCGGCGGGCTACTCACTCGCCTGCTACGCGCAGACTATGCTTGACGGCGTGAAGCACGGACGGCATTCTTCCAGGTTATGCCAAACCTTCACCGTCCTTTCGTGATGCGAGCCATCGTCCGCTTCGGCACCGCCATGCTGCTTCTCAACGCGGCTATCGTGGTGTCTTGCGGATCGACGAGCAGTAGCTCTTTTGGGGGAGGAGCTGCGAGTGGCGCTTCGAGTGGCGGAGCAGCTTCTTCGAGTGGCGGAGCAGGAGCAGCTTCTTCGAGTGGCGGCGTAACCAACGGCGCGGGGGGAGCGATCGGAAGCACTGTCCCTACGGGTCCACGTGGTGCGGGTGCGATCGCGTGCAGGCAGTCAGGGGCGACATGCACGGTGGGAACCGATTGCTGCAGCGTGAGTTGTGTTAACGGCGCGTGCAGTGCGTCATTGTGCGTTTCGGACGGATTGGCGTGCGCCTCGAATGACCAATGCTGCGGCGGGCAGTGCGCGAATGGGACCTGCACTGCGCTCAACGCAGCTTGCAAAACCTCCGGGAATACTTGTGCTGCGAACGGCGATTGCTGCTCGCAGTATTGCGCAAGCGGTATCTGTTCAGCTCCGTCGTTTTGCACACAGGACGGAGATGTTTGTGGGACCGATACGGAGTGCTGCGGAGGCCTTTGTACCAAAACGACTGGCGCCGCGCTCGGCGTGTGTAGCGTCGCCGTAGCGCCTGGCACACCGGGTTGCACGCCCTCGGGTCAAGCGTGCAATGGTGCCACGTCGGGTGACCTCATGAGTATGGGTGTGCCGGTCTGCGGTGGCGATTGTTGCAGCCGTTCCTGTCGCCCGCACGGGGCAACCGGCGTGCTGATCTGTCAGCCGCCGAGCGGATGCCGCCCGACCGGGGAGTTGTGTCAGGAGGATAATGACTGCTGCGGCGCCCCAGGTGCACCGGGTTCGGAGAAACTCGAAGGTGGATCCGGCCAAATGACGGACGTGCACTGCAGCAAGGCGCCCGGCGCAGCGGTAGGTCGCTGTGATAACGGAAACGCCTGCAGCCCCGCCGGCTCAATCTGCCGGCTCGAGACCAACTCATGCAACGCGACGGCTCGCTGCTGCTCGGGTACCGTGCTGCAACATCCTTTGAACTGCCAACTCGACACGTTGGGCATTCCGAGGTGTACCGTCGCATCCGACTACGATTGCAAGGTCAAGGGGCCACCGCCTGCTGGGACGGCGTGCGCATCGAGCGCTGACTGTTGCGGGACGCCGTGTGTTCCGAATCCCTCAGGCGCACCGCCCTTCGTGTGCGGAGAGGCTGCCTGCGTGCCGAAGGCCGGCGCGTGTACAACCACCGCCGATTGTTGCCGAGGAACAAGCTGTGTAGCTGTAGCCGGCTCCGCTCAGGGCACGTGCGCTTCCAATGAACCGCCGCCGCCGCCGCCGATGACTGCAGCGGGCGGAGCTCCAGGTGCGGCCGGAGGCGCTCCAGGCGCAGGTGGTGCCCCGGGAGCAGGCGGTGCGGGTCCGACCGGCGGCTCCGGCTTGTCGTGCTCGGACTACGGTCAGCTATGCACGATGGCCAGCGATTGCTGCTCTGGCGTCCCGTGTAACGGTGGCCGCTGCGCTTACATCATCCGATAAGCCTGGCAACTCCGGAGCCCGCCAAGGCTTGTGGTTTGCGGCGGCGCGCTAGTAGTGTGGGGGGGCTTAGCGTTCGGAAGAGGAAACAAGTGGGCATGACGAAGCGATGGTTGGCGGGGTTGGTTGGAGTCGTCTTATCTGCATTGGTCATTGGGGGAGGCTGCGGGGAGAAGAATCCGGCAGTTTGCTCCAATGCTGAGTTCTGCAATGGCTCCACCTCGTTAGGTGGCGGAGGCAGCTCGGGCAACTCTTCCGGTGGAACGAAGGGGACGGGCGCCACGAGTAGCGGCACCGGGGGTAGGCCAGGAGTGCTCAAGTGCTCAGATGCCGGCGCATGTGCTGGGCCATCCAGCTGCGACGATTCGAGCGGGCGCGCCGTCTGCACGTGCAACGAAGGCTACGTGTTTGAAAAAGGCAGCACGAGCACCTGCGTGGTGGATAAGACCTGTATTAAGATCCGACCGCTCGGTGATGATAGTTGCCGCCAGGTGGTGGGAGGTATTTCTGCCGTCGCAGCTTTCTTCGCCGTTGACTACTGCGCGGGCACGGCCGTGCTCGAGGCCGATCTGGCACCACTTGCAGCGGTTCCCGGGGATCTCAACTCCGTCTTCAAAGTGTCCGAAAATGGAACAGGCTTGGACAGCGAAAGCACGGTTACGATCATTCCACGTGATGTGGAGTCGTACGTGACGATCGCTTTGGATGTTTCCAACTCGATCACGGTGGATCAGCCTGCATTCTTTGCGGCGCTCCTCGGGAAGTTACAAACTCTCGTCCAGGCGCTGAAACCACTGCCTGGTAAGCCTGACGTCGGAGTGTCAGTTCTGATTTTTGGGAAAACGGTTGCTGAACTGGTCCCGTTTACTACCGACCTAGATGCGGTCAGCGCAGCAGTCGGTACGCTGAAGGATTCAACCGTTATCACCACTCGTGTCCCCGCGGATGGAACAGCGCTGATTGAAGCGGCGAACACTGGTGTCACCAACACCGAGCGCATCATCGCACTGCGCAATGGGGTGACCCAGGGGGGCATCCTTTCAACAGGCACGCTTATCCTCGTCACGGACGGGAAGGACAATTCCGGAACCGTGCCGTCGTCCGGATTGACGACGACTTCAGTGAATCTGATATCGGTTGGTGTGGGCCCTGCCGACATGTTGGATGGTACGCTGCTCAAGACGTTGGGGCGGGATGGATCATTCTCAGCGCCCGCGCCAGCGGATCTCGATATTGCGTTCGCGGAGATCACCAAGCGTGTTGCTGAGTATCCTGACCGAGCGTACTTGCTCGGCTATTGCTCGCCTTCAGTTACCGGAACACCGGCGGTGACGATTTCGCTCAAAACACTCGAGGTTAAGCCCGAAAATACAGCGAGCTGCACGTTCAATCCGGCGCTCTTCAATGCGACGATTGGGCAGACCTGCGATGCCGCCTTCTTCACGAGTGAATGCGCGAACCGGAAGTGTGGCGGGCTGACAGCCTGTGGAAAATGCGCACTAGACACTGACTGCTGTGTGGGGGCTACGGGTCAATGCGCTGCACCCGCAGCAGCGCCGACGTGTGAGGGCGACAGCACGCTGTGTGGTCCCGGCCCTTCGGAGTGCAATATCGATACCAAAACGTGCTCGGCTCGATTGGATACCGGAGCCACGTGCGGAGCCCAGCCTCCTGCCTGTCGCAGTGGTACCGTGTGCGGGGCCAGCGGCAAATGCGAAGCCAAGCTTCCGCTCGGTGCAGAATGCCTGGTGGCGAGTGACTGCGAATCTCAGCGCTGCGAGCGCGCTAATCTCGCGTCAATAACATCCATGCATGAGTGCAAGCGGCCCGCGCAGATTGGCGAACTCTGCAGCGGTACGCTAGCGAACGCGGTGTGCGAGGACGGAAGCGCCTGTGTGGGCGAAACGTGTCAACCGCGCGGCCTAGTCCAGTGCACCACTCAAGCGGACTGCCTCTCTGGGGCGTGCACGCCTGGAGCCCAGGGCGCACCCGGTTTCTGCACCCAAATCGGTTCTTGCCAGTTCTCTTGGGATAGCAAGATCAAGAAGTAGACATTGTCCCTTACCCAGTCGAAAGCATTGAACGCGATTGTGGCGAGTTGGATCAAATAACTGGAGACTACCTGACGGAGGACCGCGTGGATTGGTTATCCGCGGGCACCGGGGGCACCCAGAAGTTCGTGGCGCTTGCGTTAGGTTTGCGAAGTGGCTTCGCCGCAACTATGAATTTCCGATTCGGGAGGTGTCGCACTATCAGCAATGGGTGCAATCTGGGGTAGCATTATGCCCCGGCGGACCAGTAGCAGTGCGCGCAGCAATAGTTGAGTGGTGCTCGGCATTATTGTAGGCCTGCAAGTAGTGACGGAGGTTGGGCCTTGGTTGCTGGGCTTTGGGGATAGAGTGGTATTCGACTGGTCGTTTTGGGCCATCACTCTCAGGTTTCTCATTGTTCCTATTGGCGCGGCTGTGTATGCGGTGAACGTGGTGCCGTCTGCCGTAAGGTTTGGCTATTACACGCCGATTGTCTGGCTCCAAGCCGCGGTCGCTGCGTCACTGTGCTTCTATCCGCTTATAATGCTGGCTGTGGCTTTCCTCGCGACCTCTTTGGTAGCGCGGCGGTAGGGAGACCCTTAGGTGGCGAGAAGATCAATCCATTCAATACTGCCCCCCTCGCCTTGGCGCTGGCATGCGGTGCGCCTTTGGACATTTCCCTTGTGCTTTGTGGGGTATTTCCCAGTAACTGGATTCTTTTACTCGGGCAAAAATCTCCCTTACCTCTCCAGTCGATGCCAACGATGCAGGAGCCGAATTGGCGAGCCTATCCCGGGGCGTTGATCGCCGATGAGAGCCTCCCACGGCGTCGAGTAGAGGCGTTATCCTACGACGATTACTAGGGATTTCGCCGGGAATGCGGCGCCTTCTAGCCCGCGTCTTCCAATGTTCTGGAATCCAGAGGCGCCAGCGCGTCACGAGTTGTGGGCAATCGAGCGCGGGATCAAGCTTGATGTTGCCCTTGGTCAGCCGCGCATGACACGCCTTCACAAGATGCGTGGCGCTCGCGTCCTGCTCGGCGAGAAACCCTAGGCGCTTCCACACCGCCCCGTTGCCGAGACGGCTCATGTAATCCAGTAGTCGTTCGTCGTCGCGATCTTTACGCCGGAGATACTCGGCGAGGCAATCGGAAGTGTGTTGGATGCCCCCACCGATTGCGGAATCGTCCAGCATGTCGATGACGGTCCGCTCAAGGTCGGAGACAAGCACCTTGCTACGCCCACGCCAGACGGTCTTGGTACCGAAGAACTTCTTCTCGGCCACATGCTTTACGGTGAATGTCACGCCGTGGCGCGGCTGCGATTTGTGGCGGACCGTCTGCGTGGTGATGACGACGATATCGTTGAATATCTGCTCGCTGAGATCCCAGTACTCTGATGCAGTGCGGCCTCCGACATAGGCGGGCGCAAACAGGCTCGGGACGAGCACCCACGCATCGTCGAGCACATGCTGGCTGCTCAAGGAATCTAGCGCGACGGGCACATAGGCGCCGCGCCCGACACGACGCAGCCAGCCTTGCGAAGTCCAGCGCGACAGCATCTTCGCTGCGGCCGTCCTGTCGCTGCTTGATTGCTGCCGACCTTGCAATTCTTCCAACACGTGGAATAATTGCAAGGATGATCCCCCGGACCATTCAAGCCAGTGTGGCCCGCTTATTGGCTGAATTCCCAGCCGTGGCGATCCTTGGACCGCGGCAGGTTGGAAAGACGACGTTGGCGCTTGAGGTGGCTGCCGTCCGTGGCCCCGCATGCGTGTATTTGGACCTCGAATCCCCATCGGACCTGGCCAAGATAAGCGACCCAGAAGTGTTCCTTGAGGGTCACAGCGACAAGCTACTCATTCTCGATGAAGTCCAGCGGGTGCCCGAGCTCTTCAAGGTGCTTCGGGGTGTGATCGACCGACGACGACGAAAGGGTCAGCGCGCAGGGCAATACCTGATACTCGGCTCCGCAACGGGTGAGCTGCTCGCACAATCTGCTGAAAGCCTGGCCGGACGCTTGGCATACACCGAACTCACACCCTTTCTCGCAACCGAAACCGAGAAGCTTCCTGGACAGCGCGAGGAGCGTCTTTGGATCCGTGGTGGGTTTCCAGATTCGCTGCTCGCTCCCAACGATGCAGCTAGCCTGCGCTGGCGTCAGCAATTCTTATCAACCACCCTAGAGCGCGACATTCCGCAGTTGGGGCCACGGCTACCAGCGCAAACGTTGCGGCGCCTGTGGACCATGCTCGCCCATGAACAGGGCCAGCTCATCAATGCCGCAAAGCTTGCTGCTTCGTTGGCACTCAGTGGCCAGACGGTGGCCCGCTATGTGGATCTCTTGTGCGATCTGATGTTGGTCAGGCGACTGCCACCATGGCACTCAAATTCAGGAAAGCGCCTGGTGAAGGCCCCAAAAGTGTACGTGCGTGATAGCGGCCTCACCCATGCACTCTTGGGCTTGCCTACGCGTGATGCGGTGCTCGGTCACCCTGTGGCAGGTGGAAGCTGGGAGGGTTGGGTCGTCGAAAATCTCATCGCAGCGGCCCCTCGCGACACCCAAGCGAGTTTCTACCGAACGTCCGCAGGCGCGGAGCTTGATCTCATCTTAGAACTTCCACGCGGACAACGCTGGGCCATCGAGATCAAACGTTCCAAGGCACCAGCCCTCACGCGCGGCTTTCACCACGGAATCCACGACATATCGGCGGAGCGTTCGTTCGTTGTCTACCCGGGATCCGACAGCTACGAGTCGGGCCCAAAGACGACTACAATTCCGCTCGTCAAACTGATGACTGAGCTTCAGGCCCTATCGGATTTTGGTACACCGCGTCGACGGATAAGCTGACACGAGCATGGTCTTCGTCGACGCCCCCGAATGTGCCACCTCCGTCCCAGCACGACTCCATTGTCGCAGCCCAGGGTGGCCCAAGGGTTAACCCGATACGGTCGGTTGCTTCGAGAATTAGTCCCCGTCCTGCCTTCGCGGTACATCTGGAACGGAATGTGCTTAGATGCGCCGTTGGAGGTTTTCCTCATGCTGCGACGAGTGAGAATGAATCAGTTTCGGGTTCAATGGCTTTTGGGGTTGGTCACGCTGGCGGGAGCGTTGGCTGTGAGTTGCTCATCCGACGACAGCAGCAGTCCCAGAGCATCCTCGAAAAGCGGGGGTCCCGCCGCGAACGGGTTTCCAACGGACGGCAGTGGGAATCCCGGTAGCGGCCTTGGCGCAGCCACCGGGGGCGCTTCCAGCTTACCTCCCACATTGCCGCCCGAAATGGAAGTGCCGATCGATGCCGAGCGTCCTCACGCGGGTGATCGCTTCGTGTATGTTCCGAATCCTGCGAGCGACAATGTTGCGGTGATCGACGCGGATACGCTGGCGATTCGTACGGTCGAGGTCGGGGATGAGCCCCGCTATCTGGAGACCTTGGGTGGCAAGGATATTGCGATTGTTTTGAATGTGCTTTCGGACGATGCGCACATTCTCCGCACTGATCCAAGCGGGCAGACGACGCCCAGTCGCTTGGACGTGCTCGCTGGTTCGAATGCGATCGCGGTCTCTCCGGATGGTAAACACGCCGTGACCTACTTTGACGCCACTCGCGGTATCAACGGCCGAACCGGCAGCTTCCAAGATGTGAGCTTGATCACGATTGGTGAGGATGCTTCGAAGGATAGGGCAGTGGGTGTTTCGGTCGGCTTTCGCCCGAGTCGCGTGTTCTTCAACACGGATGCGACGAAGGCGTACGTCGTGACGGAGGATGGCGTGTCCATCCTGGATTTCGCCGCGCTGCAGCAGGGTGGCATCACCAAGACGGTATCGATCGCACCGCGCGAAAAAGCCAAGGCCCTCGATGTTTCAGTAACGCCCGATGGCAAATATGCGTTAGGTCGGGTTCCCGGTGAAAGCTCGCTACGCCTCGTGGATCTTGAAGCGCAGGGAGCGCCGGTGATCCTTGAGCTGAAGAATCTGTTTCATGTAACCCCACCTTCAACCGGTGCTGCAGGCATGTCAGGTGCCGCTGGAAGCGCCGGAGCTTCGGGCTCGCCTCCGCCAGTGCCAGTGGCGGGCATCGACTTGAGCGACGTCGATCTGGCAGCGAACGGGCAGTTTGCGTTAGCGGTCGTGCGCAATCTGAATGCTGTGCTGCAAATCCCAGTGCCCGGGGGTTTCATGCAGCCCTCGACGGTACGCATACGGGTCATTGATGGAGAAACGATTGGTTCGGTGGTGATCGCTCCGGATGCCACTAAGGCGCTGCTCTACACCACCGCATCGCCCACGATTGAGCGCGTTACGACCTTGGATTTGGTCGCCGCCACGACTCAATTTTCGGTTCAGGATCTTCGGAAATCGGCACTCGCGGTGGCCATCAGCGACAACAGTCAAACTGCCCTGGTGGTGCATGATAATGTCGCGGGCGATCCGGCGGAGCCGGGCATCGATCAAGATGTGTTGATCGATCGGTCTTTTGGCTACAGCGTGATCAAGCTAGATACGGGCTTTGCTAAGCTTCAGCTCACCCAGGCGGCCGTGGGGCCTTTTAGTATCACTCCTGAGAGCAGCGCGCTCTTTCTGCTGTTTAATTCACCGAGCCTTCAGGAGATCCAACGCGTGGGGCTGGATAATTTCGGGGTCACGAAGATTGCGCTGGGCAGCCCGCCCGTGTCTCTCGGCGCCGTTCCACGAACCAAGAAGATGTTTGTGGGTCAGCGGCATGCCGATGGGCGCATCACATTTGTCGATTTTGCTGGCTTGCAGGTGGAAAGTGTCACCGGTTTTGAGAAAAATAGCCGAATCCGCGAGTGAGCCGGTCGTTAGCCTTAAGCCTATAAGAAGGAGAGCCATGTTTTCGATTCCACGTTTCTTCTCAATTCCCTGTTTGCTAGCGCTTGGCGTCTCAGCCTGCGGCAGCTCCGGCGCTAAAGAAAATCCGAGCAGCTTTCTGCCGCCGCTTGCGCTCATGGACCACGCGGTCTTCATTGATCGGGAGAATGATCGCGCCTTCTTGCTTGATGTGTCCGGAAATCTGACGCCGCACACCAACCAAGTGCGGCTCCCAAAGGCTCCGATTTTGGCCCAGCGTCGTTTGAGCTTGGATCCTGCAGCCGATCCAGATGAAGTGTTGATACTCTCTGCTGGAGATTTGGACGCCACCGAGAGCGTGCCCAGTGTCACGGCTCTCAATAAGAGGGGCGAACAGCGGATCTACAAGTTGGCTGCCGCGTTTGATTCGATGGTGCAGTCGCCCGACGGGCGTTACCTCGTGGTGAAGTTCAGTCAGGCGAACGTGGCGAATCGCTTGCTCTTCAATCGGAATGAGGTGGCGATCATCGACTTGACTCAGCCGCCAAAAGCGCAAACTGAAGCGTCAGAGGCAGATGAGCTCACCAATCCGGTGGATCGAACGATTCGTGGTTTAGGGGAGCCGCCGGAAAGTATCGTGTTTTCGCCGCCCCTGACGATCAACGGGGAGGAGCGTCAGCTGGCCGTGGTGCTCTTCAAGCAGGTCGTCGCGCTGCTCGATCTCAAACATCTGGATCGCCCCGAGTTCACGATTGAGCTAGCGGCGTCGAGTGTGGACGCGCCGAGCATCAATTTGGAACAAGTTCTCTTCGATACCCAAGAGAATAAGGTGTATCTGCGAGGCTCTGCTTCGCCGGATATTTACGTGATCCAGATAGCTCCGCGCGATGTCCAGAATGAGCCGAATAAGAATGATTTCGTGCCCTCTTTGAACCAGCTCGGTGGGGGAGGCCAGCTGAAGGACATCGCGCTCTATGGGAATGCGCCCGAGCGGCGTTTGCTAGTGGCGGCGGGAGCCAATGCGCTGGTGATCGATGCTGATTCCAACCGCGTCACGAGTATTCCTTTGCCCTCTCCAGCTACCAAGATCCTCTTGTTTGAGGGTCGTTCGCCACAGGTGGATACCCGGGAAACCCGCGCTCTGCTCTACAGCCTAGGGAGTTCGGATGTTGTGTTCCTGGACCTGTCGCAGATCGAGGACAGAAAGCAGCGCAACGCTGAGCGCCTTAAGCTCAACTCGTATCTTGAAGTGATTCCGTTAAAGCCGAATGTGGGAGCCGCTTCAGCTTCCAATCAGGTCATGCTGCGGCATGCGGGGTTGCTGGGTGCGAGCATTGTGGACCTCGAAAAGCGCACGGTGAATGCTGTTTCTTCGCAGGTAGATCTCAAGGGCGGAACGCCGGATGCGTCCTTGAATGGTGTTTGGGTTGCACCGAGCTACCAGAATAAGGTTGGTTTCATCGACCTTTCTGATCCCAATAAGATCCAGCCCAAGGAGGTGCGATTGGATTATCCCGTCACTGATCTTCTGCTCTTCACCCAGGCTGCTCAACAGCGCGTTTTGGTGACGCACGACAGTTCACTCGGCAGAGCGACAGTGCTCAAGGCAACCGATCTTCGAGACCTGACTCAGGCGGTAACACTTGAAGGCTTCCTTTTAGGGGAATGAGTGGAAAATATGATCATGAAACTTGAAGCCAGCAAAGCGTTGTTTTTTGCGATCATTGCGTTCAGTGCAGGCGCCCACGCCCAAACTCAAACCCCTACTGAGCCGCCGGCGGCCCTCACCGAAGAGGCACCTGCGGCCGAGGCTCCGCCAGCTGTTTCTGCTTCAGTGGCAAGTCCTGCGCCGGCGTACGATTCCCAGGTCGAGCTAGCTCCCAGCGGGGGGAAGCCGAAAGGCGCGCAGCCGCATCCGTTGAGTGCCCCGCGGGTGATCGCGTTGAATGAGGCTTCCAGCAAAGGCTTAGACACTGACGCGCCCGCTAAGCCGAAGGGCCCACGCATGATTTCAGTGTTTAAAGGTGCCGTTCGAACTTCTCTCGACGTCAATACAGTTTGGAACCTGGACGACCGCTATCAGCTGTTCGATTCAAGCGACGTTAATGTGCGGCTGGGTGTCAGCGCTGGCTACGATCTGCTGAGCTTTGATGGCGGTTGGGTGGTCGCTCCCGAGTTGGGTTGGTCGCGTGAGTCGGCCTCGGGTGGGCCGAATTCTCCCCAGTTCTCAAAAAAAGAACTGGTGGCTGATCACTTCTTCGGTGCGTTCCGTGCCCGCTATCCCTTAGCGTCCTGGCTCGAAAGCTTTGGTCGTCTGCAAGGCGGCGTCGCGTGGACACGGGTGGACCTCGAGTCTTCGGGGGTTGGGTTCAATCAGTATTCAACGGAAGATAAAGCTCCCGAGTTCCAGCTGGGGGCCGGGCTTGTGGTACGCACGCCCGATGCTGAGAGTGCACCTCCGGGTGAGAGTCTGGCGTTAGGGTTCACGCTCGAGGCGGGCTACCAAGTGGCTCCCGCTTTGAAGCTCAAGCTGGATCGGGCCGTCACGGATGGTCAACGCATCAGCGTGCTGACCTCGGATCTGGGAGAGCTCTCGCGCAGTGGGCCCTGCCTTAGGCTCGGCATTTTTACTCGATTTTGAGGGGCCGCTCAGATCGTATCCCAGGCGTAACCCTCGCGCTCGAAAGCAAAATCCGCCAAGCTCTTCACGAGCTCGTCTTCGTTCTTGTCGATCTCGATAAGATTCACATCGATGCGCCGTTGGGCCTGCCCAGCGAAGGCTTTAGCAATATCAATCTCGCGGCTCACGACGCTTTCACCTTCGGAGGTGATGCGCGAGGTAACCCGACTGAGAACGCAGCCAAGCGCGAACAGATCGATCATAATGTCCGCCAGGCGGCGCGTGGCGAACTGCTTCTCGATGATGAGCTTGCCATGGCGGCGCAGCAAGCGATCGGCAGCCGTGGCTAGATCCCGAGTCTTGTCTTCGAAGATGGCAGCCTGAGCCTTTAGTGAGGGGTGTACTTTGGTGAGCCGGCTCTTCTCGCGGGGCACACCGGTGGCGAGCGCGGCACGTCGAATCGCGTAATCGCGCACCACACCGAAGCCCTTAATCGGATCATCGAAGACCCCTTTGAGCGAGCGCGAGAGCTCCTTCAACTCGGCACCCACATCGTCCATCGCGGAAAGCGCGATGAAGAGCCGGAGGATCTCGTTCGTACCCTCAAAAATGCGATTGATTCGACAATCCCGCACCAGGCGTTCATACGGGAATTCGCACATGTAACCATTGCCCGCAGCAATTTGGAGGGCTTCGTCGGCACTCCGCCACAGGCATTCGCTGGCCAGAACTTTGCTGATGGCAGCCTCAATCGCATAGTCCTCAACCTTATGATCGACGAGGCCGGCGACCATCGATACCACCGATTCAGTGGCATAACAGTCGATCACCATTTGCCCGACCTTTTGCTTGATCAAGCCATATTCACTGATCGGTTTGCCAAACTGCACACGCTCAGTCGCCTGTTTGGTAGCTAGGGCAATCAAGCGTTTCATGCCGCCCACGGACCCACCGCCCAGGCCGGTGCGTCCGCTGTTCAGAATGTTCATCGCCACCTTGAAGCCTTTGCCCTCTTCACCGAGCAGGTTGGCTTTAGGGATCCGAACATTTTCGAAATGTACGGTGGTGGTCGAGCTCGCGCGCAGGCCCATCTTGTTTTCGTGCGGCCCGGTGGTGACGCCCGGCATGTCTCGCGTCACGAGGAAGGCGCTCAGGTTCTTGCGTTCGTCGGCTGCGCCTGTCTTAGCGAAAACAGTGAAAAAATCGGCAATTCCACCGTTGGTGATCCAGATCTTTTCCCCGTTCAGCACGTAGTCATCGCCGACTTTTTCGGCGCGTGTGCGAATCGAGGCGGCATCCGAACCAGAGGTGGGCTCAGTGAGGCAGAACGCGGCTATCATCTCGCCGGACGCCAGCTTCGGGTAATACCTGGCACGTTGCTCAGGGTTGCCGAACAGTAACAGCCCGCGCATCCCAATTGAGCTGTGTGCTCCAACCGTCACTGCCACCGAGGCGTCGTACTTTGAGATCTGCTGCAAGGTGCGTGAGTAGGCGGTGCTTCCGAAGCCGACCCCACCGCCTTCTTCAGGTATCACCAAACCAAACAAACCAAACTGTCGAAGCTCTTCGAGGAATTCCTCGGGCAGGTGCGCCTCGCGATCCCAGTCTGCGAATTCCTTAGCCTTGGGTTTCAACAGTGAATCGATGGACTCGAGCACTGTCTGCAGAGTTTCGCGTTCCTTGTCATCCATTTGGGGGAAAGGGAACAAAATGTCTTCGTCGATCTCTCCAATCGAGAGCGAGACCATGAAGCTGCTTTTCGGTCGATCATTCACGTGGGGGTCCTCCGTCAGGTCGGACGAGGATACGCGCTCGTGCCCGACTCCGCGCTGGGCGAGTGTGCGCGGACGAAAAGCGACATCAGGCCTTCCGGCCTTACCCCTTCCGGCCCGTATCTCAGCCCCGCTCCCGGCCCGCTCCCGGCCCGTATCTCAGCCCCGCTCCCGGCCCGCTCCCGGCCCGTATCTCAGCCCCGCTCCCGGCCCGCTCCCAGCCCGCTCCCAGCCCCCCTCTCGACGATTGTCGCGTCGCTCAGCCCGGCGAGCTCTAGTTAAAAACCCGCCGGGGCCGAGCGGAACGAGCGAGGCCCCCGGCCCTTTGGGACTTACACGCCTGGGAGTAGTGCGCCGGCCGGTCTGCGGTCCATGGTCATTTGTTCGAGGCTGACGGCGCGACCCGAAGTGGTGGCGTTCTCGCTCGCTCACCGTTCAGGGATAGAATGCTGAGGGCTGCTCCAATGACTGACGCTGAATCCAAGCTCGTTCCACTCGCGTCGAAGGGGCACGTTTCGGTCGCACGGCTCACCCATTTTTGGTACCCGCTCTGCTTCTCACGCGAGCTGAAGGCGCGACCGCTAGCACGCCGCCTGCTCGGGACTCCACTTGTTGTGTTTCGAGATCACACAGGGAAGCCGGGAACGTTGCTCGATCGCTGCCCGCACCGCAATGTGCCGCTCTCGCTCGGTCGTGTGAACGCCAATGGTAACTTGGAGTGCGCCTATCACGGGTGGCAGTTTGAACGGAACGGTGTGTGTGCGTTGGTGCCGGGCTTGCTGGATCCAAGCGATGCGAAGGCGCGCCGGGCGCCGAGCTTTGCCACGCTGGAGCAGGATGGTTTGGTTTGGGTTTACGCAACGCCCGACGAAACCCCCAAAGTTGAGCCCTTTGCTCTTCCTCGCTTTGCTGAGGGCCGTTACGCAACCGTGCGCCGCGCGGTAGACGCCGAGGCGACCCTCCATGCAACTTTAGAGAATGCCCTGGATGTGCCGCACACGGCGTTCCTGCACCGTGGATTGTTTCGCGGCGGCGCGCAGCACAAGATCCTGGCAACGGTGAATCGCACTGCGAATCGCGTTGAGATTGAATACAGTGGAGAGCCCAAACCGACGGGCATGGTGGCCACCATCCTGTCGCCGAGTGGAGGCGTGGTGTCCCACTGGGACCGGTTTTTTCTGCCCTCGATCGCTCAGGTGGAGTATCGGCTTGGGACGGAGAACCATTTCCTGGTGACAGCCGTGGGTTCACCCATCGACGACTTTCACACGCGTCTATTCGCCTTCGCGACATTTCGCACTCGAGTTCCCGCGCGGCTCTTGCGGCCCATCCTGGAGCCCTTCGCGCTGCGGATTTTTGGACAAGATGCCAGTATTTTGAAGGCACAGTCGAAAGCGATTCGAGAATTTTCGGGCGAACAGTTCATGTCCACGGCCATCGATCTGATGGGGCCACACATGTGGCGTCTGATGCGGCAGGCCGAGCGCGGGGATCGCCCGGAAGGGAAAGACTTGGCCGTGTCGCACCAGGTCGAGTTTCTCGCGTAGTGCGGCGCCAGAGCTGCGTGCTAAGGGCTCGTACCCCATGCCAGCCTCAACGCCGATCGAAGCCGCGCGCATGCGTTGGGTTATTTGGAGCCTCACGCTCATCGCGTTTGTGGCGATAGCGGCGGTGATGGTCGGAAGGCCGCCTTCGGTGTCGCGGAGTGTGCCTTCGCTGCTCGCACAGGTGAACGCGTGCCTGAACGGAGCGGCTACTGTTTTTCTGCTGCTCGGGTTTTGGTTCATTCGAAAGAAGCGTATTTCAGCCCATCGCGCCTGCATGCTCACGGCCTTCCTGATTTCTTGCGCGTTTCTCGTGACCTACCTTTTGCACCATGCGCAGGTAGGCTCAGTGCGTTATCAAGGAGTGGGCTGGGTGCGCACCGTTTACTTTGGACTGCTCATTCCGCACGTACTCTTGGCCGCTCCCGTGGTGCCACTGGCGCTTTTTACTCTGTATCGCGGCTGGACTCAGCGTATCGAGGCGCATCGTGCGATCGCGCGCATCACGCTCCCGATCTGGCTGTTTGTTTCAGCGAGCGGCGTGGTGATCTTCTTCATGTTGTATTAGGCGAGGTCGGTGAGAGGAGCCCCATGCGAGCTGTAGTTCAGCGAGTCCTCTCTGCCAGCGTGGCGGTTGGAGGAGAAACGGTGGCGCAGATTGGGCCAGGTGTTTGCGTTTTGGTTGGCGTGGCCACAGGAGACAACGAGCGCGACGCCGAGCGATTGGCGAGCAAGGTGGCTGCCCTTCGGATTTTTGAAGATGGTGAAGGCAAGATGAATCTTTCGGCGCTCGATTCGGGCTATTCTTTGCTGGCTATTTCCCAATTCACGCTGCTTGGGGATGCGCGTTCTGGCAATCGACCCGGCTTCTCGCAGGCGATGGAGCCCACGTTGGCGCGTGTGCTGTTTGAGGCGTTTTGCGAGGCGTGTCGAACGCTCGGACTCACTGTGGAAACAGGGCGCTTTCGCGAACACATGCAAGTGGCGCTCGTGAACAATGGTCCTGTCACCATCCTGCTCGACACGCAGCGCCAATTTTGAGGCGGCAAGCCGATGGAATGGACACGGGTGGTGTTGATGCCCACCCCGCTGCCGCCGAGCGCGGCAGCCGCCCCTCCCAAGCATCGTCCCGTCGCTGCCGGGTCGCTGCGTGAGGGGCACGAGCGGAATGTAGTGGCGGGGCAGCGCCGCACGCGTGCCAGGTGAGCTGCCCTTTTCGTTCCTTGGAAGATAGTAAGCATACTTACTATCTGGTGTTCGACTTTGAGACAGATGTGACGGACAAGGCCGGGAGTACGACGGCACGAGCCGGGTTGCCGATCTTAATACGTTGGCTGCGCTCGGGCCTGTTGGCGCCGTACAAGCATGGCATTGGCGAATTACGGTGAGTATTCCGGAGATCTATGCCGCTGGATCGGGGGCAGAGCGCGCGGTTGACAACGAACGAGCGCTCCTTAAGCTCATTTCTCTGATTTCTGAGAATGCTGCGGATGCCTCGAATCATCTTCATCGCGACCCGTATCGGGCATAGAAAGGCCATCGAAACGGACGGTGGCGAGTTGCTCGATATCTGCGATCAGTATTTGGCGCCCATTCCTTTTTCGTGTCGCTCCGCGAGCTGCGGCACTTGTCACATCGAGGTGACGGAAGGATTAGCTCTGTTGGAGCCACCGGAGGAAGCTGAGCGCGAGCTTTTGGAGCTGCTCGGAAATTTGCCTAACCATCGTTTAGCCTGCCAGGCGCGCGTAAAAGATGAACCGGGCACGATCGTGATTTGCCCAGTGCTAGGCACACTTTAGTCGTGGCTCCGTGCGTGTGTGCGCTAACGCACGCGGAGCACGATTTTTCCCAGGTTCTCGTTACGCTCCATGCGTTCGTGAGCCTTGGCTACTTCGCCGAGCGGGAAGATGGAGTCGATGCAAGGGAAGAGCTGGCCCTTGGAAAAAAGAGGTAGGCTATTTCGCAAGAAGCGCTCGGTGATAGCAATCTTCGCCGGCAAAGGCTGCGTGCGCATCACCAACCCCAGAATCCTTAAACGCTTGCTCAGCACGGCTTTCAGATCCAGCTCGGCCAAGCTGCCGCCGAGGAGACCCGCGACGATCCAGCGGCCCCCGGGTTTAAGCGCACGCGCGTGAAAGCCTCCGCAACTGGCCCCAACAAAATCTAGCACCACGTCCAATCCACATTCAGCGGCAGGATGTTTTTCGAGAGCGTGGTCGCCACGCAGGATCGTTTCGTTGGCACCCAAGCCCAACACAAACTCAGCTTTTGCTGAACTGCTCACCACCGCGATCACGTACGCGCCGAGCGCCTTAGCGAGCTGAACGGCAGCGGAGCCCACACCGCCGGCAGCAGCGTGTATCAGAATCGTTTCCGCAGGCCTCAAGGCCGCGAGTGTGAACAGCGCCTCGCTTGCAGTCAGAAACGCCTCGGGAATAGCCGCGCCCTGTTCAAACGAAAACGCTTCGGGGAGCGGCAAAAGCAGGCGTGGATGCGTGACTGCCTGTTCGGCATAACCGCCCCCAGCGAGTAGCCCCATCACCCGTGCCCCGATCGGCAGCCCAGCAGGTTGGGATGCCTCGTTCACCACTCCCGCGAACTCAAGGCCCAGAATCGAACTGGCACCGGGAGGGGCAGGGTACAGTCCGCGCCGTTGTAGCAGGTCCGCGCGATTCAACGCGGTGGCGAAAACGTCGATGAGCACTTCATCGGGCGCGGTTTCAGGTGCGTCGACTTCCGCGACGCGCAGCACCTCAGGCCCCCCAAAACCGCTCGTAGTAATTGCCCGCATCGGCCTCAGCTGGCGTTGGGTGTTCTGATCAGAGCGTGGTGAGGTAGGCGGCGCCAATCACACCAGCGCGCTCGCCGAGCTCACTCACGAGCATCGGCACCAAGGCCAAGGGCGGTGCGAAAGTATTCTGGCCCAGGTGCTTGCGCACGATGGGTTCGATCAGATCGAAGGATTGAGAAATGCCACCGGTGAACACGATCGCGTTCAGATCGAGCACGTTCTGAATATTGGCTAAACCGCGACCCAACGCCGCTCCCATCATCTCAAAACACTCGATTCCCGCTCGCTCGCCGCGTCGCGCGCTCTCTGCAATCGGCAATACTTCGTCCGCCACGCCGCCGAGCTCGCGGAACCTGCGGAGGATCCCTTTGGTGCCCGCGTAAGCCTCCATGCAGCCCTTGAGGCCACAGCCGCAGGGCCAGGCATCCACCGCTCGATTCACGTTGACGTGCCCGATCTCTCCCGCAAATCCGTGGGTACCAGAGTAAAGCTGACCGCCGAGCACGAGCCCACCGCCGATCCCAGTTCCGAGCGTCACCATCAAAAAGCTTGGATACTGTTGACCGTGTCCATACAACCGTTCACCGAGTGCGGCGGTGGTGGCGTCGTTTTCAACCGCGACCGGGCAGTGTACACGCTTGGCAAGCTCGGCGGCAACATTCACCTGCTCAAAGCCCGGCACGTTGGGTAAGCGCCAGCAACGTCCGTTGGCGTCCACCTCGCCAGGTATTGCGAGGCCGACCGCTTTTGGCGTCGGTGTGAGCTCAAACACCGCTTTCGCGATCACGTCTAAGATCTCATCCGCAGAGAGCCCGGCGCGCGTGGTGACCGCCGTCGACTTCTGCACACGCCCATCTGCTACCAAGCCCACTTTAATACGGGAGCCACCAAAATCGACGCCAATCATACCGAGAAGCCAGATTGGGCCCTTAGCCCCCGGGCTGTCAAGCGAGTCACCCAGAGTCGCGCGGGCGCCTTTCAAGCAGGCAGCATTGCGTTCAAACTCCACGACATGAAGACCTTGGCGCTTGGGACGCTCAACATCTGGAACAAGTCTGGCCCCTACCAGGCGAGGCTGCCCTTGATCCGTGAGGAGCTCAGCCGTTTGCAGCTGGATGTATTCGCGGCGCAGGAGGTTCTCCGCTTTGACGCGCAACCAGCTGGCGTGAGCCTGGCCGACCAAGCGCAGGAACTTGCGGACGGAATGAACCTGTCCATCAGCTACGGTGGAGGTTCCGATTTGGGCGGTGGGCTGCGGCTGGGCAACGCGCTGTTCACCCCGCATCCCATTGTAAAGAGCGAGGCGATTACTTTGCCAGGCGCCGAAACGGGGGAGAAACGTACGCTGCTCTACACTCTGGTGGAGACGCCTTTTGGTCTTTTGCCGACCTTCGTTACCCACCTCAATTGGAAACATCACCAAGGCGCAGTTCGTTTGCGCCAAGTTCTCGCCATTTGTGATCAAATCTCAGAACGTCTCCCGATGGATGAAAGCTGGCTTCCGCCTGTGCTGATGGGTGATCTGAATGCCGAGCCTGCCTCCGACGAAATCCGCTATTTGTCGGGTCTCCACGTTGTGGAGGGCAAGAGCGTGTTCTTCAACGATGTCTGGCGCTATGCCGGCGAAGGACCTGGTTATACATTCGATCGTCGGAATCCCTTTTCAGCACTGTCGCGTGAGCCGCCACGCCGGATTGATTACATCTTCGTGGGCGCTCCCGATCGTTGGCTTCGGGGCGAACCGGTTTCCGCCCGGCTCTGTTTTGACCAGCCAAGCGCAGGCGTTTACGCCTCCGACCACTTTGGCGTCTATGCACAAATAAGCGCAGAAAGGCGTGGATCGGGTTAAGGCCTTTACCTTTGTGAAGGGGCGGGGGAAAGAGCGGTTCCCATGAAACACGTTGTTTCCCACGATCTCGGTCACGTTCGAGCTAAACAGGTCGCACAGGCCGCGTTTGACTCCTACACAGCGAAGTTCAGTCAATATAAGCCCAAGGCCGTTTGGCGGGACGAGCAATGCGCAGACAATGGCTTTAACGTCAAAGGCATGGCGCTCAGTGGCACCATGGAAGTGAGTGACACGAGCATCTCGATGGACTTGGAGGTCCCCTTTCTGCTGCGGCCGTTCAAAGGCGTGGCGCTGGGAGTGATCGAAAAGGAAATCCAAGAATGGATTCAGAAAGCGCGGTCGGGCCAGCTGTAGGCGACTGCGGCCCTGCGCGGACGTCGCGGGGCGAAGGAACAACCGGGGGGAGTGGCCAGCCTGCCCTGTTGAGTGATAAGAAGCTGGGCTGTGAATCAGAAGATACTCCACAAGTTGCATGAAGAGCTCGCGCTGGATCGGGAGAGCGTCCAGAAGAGCTTCATCCAGCATATTCAACACACTCAGGGCAAACACCCTGACGCGGCGACGCCTCTCGACCACTACGTTTCGGCGGTAAGGGTCGCCAGGGATCGTTGTTTTGATCGTTGGACACGCACGTGGCAGGAGCGCAGAGCCACGCAGCCCAAGCAGGTTTACTACTTGTCGATGGAGTTCCTGCTGGGCCGCTTGCTCGACGATGCGCTGCTCAATCTCGGCATTCGGGAGGCCATGGCGCAGGCCCTGGCAGAGGTGGGGATCGATCTGCAGCAGGTCTTGGATGAGGAGGAGGATGCGGGCCTGGGTAACGGAGGCTTGGGGCGCTTGGCCGCCTGCTTCATGGATTCGATGGCGAGCCTGGGCGTGGTCGGCATGGGCTACGGCTTGCGCTACGAGTACGGCATCTTTCGTCAGGAGATCGTGGGTGGAAGCCAGCAAGAGAAGCCAGATCATTGGTTGGAGCATGGCAATCCTTGGGAGATCGAGCGCCCTGAGCGCCGCTTCAAGGTGCAGTTTGGCGGTCGCGTCATCCACTACACGAACGCACAAGGGCGGCGCATTCACGAATGGATCGATACTTACGACGTCTACGCGATGGCGTACGACACACCGGTAGTTGGTTATCGGAACAACGTGATCAATACCTTGCGGCTCTGGGCAGCTAAAGCCAGCCAGGATTTTGATATCTCTTATTTCAATCGCGGCGATTACATCAAGGCAGTTGAAGAGAAGAGCGCTACCGAAAACATCACGCGCGTGCTCTATCCGAACGACAACGACATTGCGGGGAAGGAGCTGCGCCTTAAGCAGGAGTATTTCCTCGTTTCGGCGACCCTCCAAGATGCCCTAAGAAGGCACTTGGATGCCCACCCGACACCCGAGAATTTGCCAGATTTGGCGATTTTTCAGCTCAACGATACGCATCCCGCACTTGCCATCGTGGAGCTCATGCGGCTGCTCACCGATCAGTACGGCATTCCGCGCGACCAAGCCTGGGATATCACACGTCGCTCGATGGCGTACACCAACCACACCATGCTGCCGGAGGCGCTTGAAAAATGGCCGGTCTGGTTGATGGAGCGTCTGCTCCCGCGCCACATGCAAATTATCTACGACATCAATCACCATTTCCTGGGTGAAATGCGCGTGAAGTATCCCGCGGATGCCGAACGCCTGGCTCGCGTCTCGTTGGTCGAGGAGGGGACGGAGAGGCGCGTTCGCATGGCGCATCTCGCGGTGGTTGGTTCTAGCCGGGTTAACGGCGTTTCGGCTCTGCATAGCCGCTTGATTCGCGAGGAGTTGTTTTCGGACTTCGACGAAATGGAGCCCGGAAAGTTCATCAACGTGACCAACGGGGTGACACCGCGCCGCTGGCTCTTGAAGTGCAATCCAGGGCTCTCAAAGCTCATCACGAGCTGCATCGGAGATGGTTGGGTGACGAACCTCACCGATCTGCAGCGTCTCGCGCCGTACGCTGAGGATTCGGCATTCCACGCGGCATTTCGGGACGTCAAGCAGAAGAATAAGGAGCGGCTGGCGAGCTACCTCTGGCAAGAGCACCGGGAAGAGCTACCGCTCTCTTCGATTGTCGATAGCCATGTGAAACGCATCCACGAATATAAGCGGCAGCTGCTCAATATCCTGCACGTGATTTCGCTCTACCTGCGCTACCAAAAGTCCCCTCCCGTAGGAAAGCCCCCCCGCACCTTCGTGTTCGCTGGCAAAGCCGCACCGGGCTACGAGATGGCGAAGCGCATCATCCATTTGATAACTTCCGTCGGGAATGTGGTGAATCACGATCCTATCGTGCGCCAGTACCTCCGGGTGATCTTCGTACCGAATTACAAGGTCAGCGTGGCCGAGCTGATCATTCCAGCAACCGATGTTTCTGAGCAAATCTCAACGGCAGGCATGGAGGCCTCCGGCACGGGCAACATGAAATTTGCGCTGAACGGCGCACTCACCATTGGCACATTGGATGGCGCCAACGTCGAGATGCTTGAAGCTATCGGCGGCGAGAACATGTTCATCTTCGGGCTCGAAACAGAAGAAGTCGCAGCAGCCCGCAAATCGGGTCAAGATCCGTGGCAGCTCTATTATTCGGCACCCGAACTGCGTGCCGTGTTGGATGCTGTCTCGAGTGGGATGTTCTCCCCGGATAGCCCATCGCGTTTCCGCCCCACGGTGGACGCGCTGCTTTCCGGCGGGGACTACTACATGGTGTTGGCTGATTTTCTCAGCTACAGCGCGTGCCAGCGAGCGGTGGAAGATGCCTACACCGATCCGGAACTCTGGACCAAGAAGGCCATCCTGAACGTGGCCCGTATGGGTTTTTTCTCTAGCGATAACAGCATTCGGCGCTACGCTCGCGAGGTCTGGAATGTCCCGCTCGCGAGTCAATAGGAACTTTTTCGGTAGAAACGGCAGAGTCATCGAAATGAATGCGCAAATATCAGCAATAGCATTGAGTTTGAGTTTGATGGGCTGTGGCGCGTCGCGTGCCCCCGAGGCGGCCTCAGCTTCTCGCGTTGAGCCAGCAGCTGCTGCCCCAGCAGAGCCTGCGCCAGCCGAAGCGACGGGAGCCAAGAGCTGGGACAGTCTGAATTTCCAAGAGCGGGGAGCCTACATGGCAAACGTCGTGCTGCCGAAGATGTCGGAGGCCTTCGCAGCGTTTTCGCCCGCGGAGTACGCAGGCAAGCAAGAGAATCAAGAGCCGAAGTTTAGTTGCGAAACGTGCCACGGGGAAAATGGGAAGGCCGTGAAGTTTCGGATGCCGAACACCTTGCGGCCGCTTTCCGCACCGAATCCAATCCCTGCGGCCATGGAATACGACGCGCACGCGACCCAGTTCATGCAACAAACGGTCGTGCCGCTGATGGCCAAGCTGCTCGGCAGGGCTTCCGGATCGGCGACGAATCCAGAGGGATTTGGCTGTTTTGGCTGTCATCAAAAGGAGTAGGCTCGCTAAATGAGCTGAGCCTGGGGCACAGGCTTCGAGTAGAGTTTCCGGCGTCGTCATGGTCGAAGAGCGGGAGTATTCACGGCTGGCCAAGGAGCGGGACCTCTACTTGGGTCTCTTGCGGCTCAACGGTGAGTCGAGCCCAGAGCCGTTCTTGGAGACAGCGTTGGCGCTGATCGTCGAGACAGCTGACGCGCAGCAGGGATACCTTGAGGTATTCAATCAAGATGGCGGCGAGCCAAGATGGTGGCGTGCGGCGGGATGTTCCGATGAGGACGTTCAGCAAATCCGCAAGCTGGTGTCCCGCGGGATCATTGCTGAGGCGGTGGCGTCTGGCGAAGTCGTGATGACACCTTCAGCGCTTTTGGATCCCCGTTTCAACACCCGAGAGAGCGTGCAACGCTCCAAGATCGATGCGGTGTTGTGCGCCCCGATCGGTGGTGAGGCGCCGCTAGGAGTGCTATATCTGCACCGCATCGATAGGCCTGGAGTCTTCGACGTAGACGAGATCCTGCGTGCCAAGCTGTTCGCGCGGCATCTGGCGCCGTTGGTGGAGAAGCTCTTCACCGAGTTGGGTCGTTCATCGGAAGATCCTACACGTCCGTTGCGAGCGCAGCTGCGAGCGAGTTCTGTCGTCGGCAAGAGCCGTGCGGTTGCGAACCTGTTGCAGGAGGTCCTCGCGTTGGCGCGTTTGGATGTCGGCGTGTTGATCACGGGCGAAACGGGGACCGGGAAAACTCAAATTGGTCGGATTATTCATGAAAATAGTGCCCGCGCAGCCAATCCGTTGGTGGAGGTGAATTGCGCGGCGATCCCCGAACAGCTGGTTGAAAGTGAGCTGTTCGGCTCACTGCCGGGGTCGCACGCGACGGCTACCAAGCGCATGGAAGGCAAGGTGGCCGCAGCTCAAGGTGGCACGCTCGTGCTGGATGAAATCGGTGAATTGGCGTTGGGCTCTCAAGCAAAACTGTTGCAGCTGCTGCAGGATAAGGAATATTTCCCACTCGGCGCTGCGCGTTCCGTGCCGGCGAATGTGCGCGTGATCGCGACAACGAATGTGGATCTGAAGCAGGCGGTGGCGGAGGGAACGTTCCGCAAGGATTTGTACTATCGGCTCCAAATCGTGAGCTTTCGAGTTCCTTCGGTCCGTGAACGGCCCGAAGATTTGCCGCTCCTGGCGCTTCATTTCTGCGAACGGGCCCAGCAGCAACATGGGTTCTCAGGGCTATCCTTATCTCCGGGTGCGGTGCGCGCGCTGGCTGCTGCAGACTGGCCAGGAAATATTCGTGAGCTCTCACACACCATCGAAGCGGCCGCCATTCGTGCAGTGAGCCGGGGATTGCATCAAATTGATGCTGAGCACCTATTTCCGGAAGCGAATGCCAGCGCGCAGGCTCAAGGCCCACTCACCTTTCAAGAAGAGACGCGGCGATTCCAGGCAGACCTCGTGCGGCGAGCACTTGACGCCAGCGAGTGGAACGTGAGCGCCACGGCACGCCAGCTCGACCTCACGCGGGCCCACCTCTACAACTTGATCAAAGCGTTCGGGATCAGTCGCCGCTGAAAGCGTACCGGAGGAGCGTGGTGTCCAAAACATTGGACACCCTGTCCAATCGATTCGGCAAACCTGGCTGTCCAACCCCCAATTTCGCGCGAGAAGCTGGGGGCAACCCAATGGAACGCGCCTTGCGTAGGGATGGCTATGGCAAGTCCCGCATTCCCGCTTTCCGAACTCCAGGTTGTGTCTCCCCGCGCAGAGGAGCGGCATCAAGGGGTGTCGAGGGACATCGTGCTTTGGCTAGACGCGGGGGCTTCACGGTCGCGGGGCACAGAGCCTATTTGGGCCTCGCTCTTGAACGGGGAACGTACGGTGGTGGATGCATTTTGCGACACGAGTCGGGCGTACCTGGTGCTCCGCCGCACCCAAATTCATGGGCAACACACGGCCGCCTTAGTGCCTCGCTACGCTGAGATGTTGCGGCGCCTGCTCTTGGGTCAGAGTCAAAAAGCGATCTCCATTGATATGGGTGTGACGCCCTCAACGGTAGCGTTAAGCTTGAGCCGCTGTATGGCGCGTTTGGGCCTCACCTGCCGTGCGCAAAATCTGCCATTGGCTGTCGCCCTGGTGGGCCAAGCAGCGTATCAGGCGATTGAGCTCGGAGACGCCCGAGCAAGTGCCTACGAGTCCGAGTTTGAGCGCTACGACATTGTGAGCATGGCGCGGCCCGATCTTAGCTTGCCAACCGTGCTTTCGTCGGCAGAGCGGGCGGTCACGCGGCAGGTGATCGAAGGCATCCGCCACACCGACGCCGCAAAGAGTCGCGGCACCTCTCGGCGCACGATTGCCAATCAGCTGAGTGCGATTTTTAGAAAGCTCGGTGTCTCCGGGCGTTTCGACCTGATGCGTGCCATCAACGCGGCGGCCGGCTCCGTGGGGCGACCGCTGGAAGCCTAAATGGAATCACGCTGCTTGAGCAGCACAAGAATGATCAGCATGGTCAAAAACAGGATGGTTCCGAGCACGGTGATCGGCACCCAGGCCGAAAGATAGTCCGTAAATCCCCAGGCCCCGTTGAAATCTGTGGCCGCAATCTGCGCCTCGGCACAGTGGAACTTGCCAGCAAAGACGAAATTCTCGGGGCTCGTGATGTCCGGCTTCTTGAGATCGATGACCCAGGCTGGGTCGTTGGCGATAGCGATGCGCTCTTGTGCAATCACGCCCTGAAAGCCCCAGCGCGCGGGCACCAAATACATCGGCCATTTGAGGAGGGGGTTGGTCGTCATGGGGACCATCAAGCCCCCCAACACGACCTGCGGGATCAAGGCGATAGGCGTGAGTGCCATTGCCGCTTCACTGCTCTCTACTAGCGCACTCAGTAAAAGCCCCACCGCCACGGAATTCATGGACACGGCAACCATCGCAGCGAGCTCCAGGCCAAAGGCACGCGCCCCGCCGTTAAACCCCAACGCAAAAAACACGATCGTTAACAGCATCGTGCACTGCACCAGACAGATCACGCCGAGCAGGACAAACTTCGAGGCCACGTAGTTGAAGAGCTTGAGATTCACCATGCGTTCGCGGCGATAGATGGCTCTTTCGCTCACAATCTCGCGCGCGGCGTTGCTCGTTCCAAACCAAACAGCGGCAACCACCAGAAAGAAGATGGCCCCCGCGTGGTCGGGTGTCGGCCTCATACCGCTCAACATTCCGTCGGACTGATTGAGGCCACCGGAGCGCTGCCCCAGCTCCTGCAACGCGCCCAAACACCAGAAGGGAATGGCATCCTTCTGCCCGCCGAAGACCACGGCCAACAGCACTCCAATGATCGGCGCCTGCAACAGCATGATGGCTGTTCCCATTCCATCTCGGAATTTTACTTTGAAATAGCGGCTCAAGAGCAGCCCGAATTGACCGCGCGTTGGCGGGCGGGTGCGAGCGACCGGAGGCTGCGACGAACCAGCGCCCACGGCTCGTCGACCCGTATACATCTCGTCAAAGATGGGATTTTGAGGATTGAAGAATTCGCGGTTCCATTCTTCGGCAGATTGGCGGCGGGCCAAGATCCGTGGTGCGTTGGGATCGGCCGCGCGCATCGCGTCGAAGATCGGGCGCTCGCGGCGATTGAGCATGTCGAACATGTCGCGCGGATTGTCGACCGTGTTCTTTTGGCCCAAACGCTCCAGGAAAGAACCGAAGAAGCGATAACCGGAAGTGGTGGGTCCAAAGAACAGTGGCAGCCCGCCTTGACCCAAAATGAGGGCTAAATTAAACTTCTCGTACTCAGCTTTGGCGGGCTGGTGGATGGTGGTGATGATCGTTTTGCCGGTCGTTTTGGCGAGATCTGAGAGCAGGCTCACGAGTGCCGTGGTGTCGTCTGCCGCGAGCCCACTCGTGGGTTCATCAAGGAACATGATCACCGGATCGGTCACGAGCTCCATCGCGATGTTGACGCGCTTCCTTTGGCCGCCACTTAAGACCTTCCTTTCTGGGCGTCCGATCTGAAGGTGCGCCACGGCTTCGAGGCCAAGCTGTTGGAGCGTGGTCTCGACGCGACGGTCGATTTCTTCCTCCGAAAAATCTGGGGGCAGCCGGAATTTGGCGCTGTAGCGCACGGCCTCCCAAACTGTTAACTCGGGGTGAACAATGTCGTCCTGGGGCACGTAGCCGATCGAGCCGCGGAGAGCATCATAGATCGAATACAGATCTTCCCCGTTGATGCGAACCTGGCCGAAGCTGGGCGGAAGGTAACCATTCAGCGTCATCAAGAGCGTCGTTTTCCCGGCTCCGCTCGGACCCATGAGTGCGATCAAATCGCCCGGGAGTGCCTTGAAATTGACGTGATCGAGCAGGGTTTTGAGGCTGCTGGGGTTGTCTCGATCCGGCACCTGCAAGACAAGATCCCAAGCTTCAATCTCGTACAGTGCTCGCCCCGCCCACTGCACCGAATCCTCGACCACCACGGACACTTCTTGGCCAATGACCTGCAACAGCAGCGGCATGGGGCCAATAAAGACTTTTTCCCCGTGGTTCACGGGAACCCGTTGGCCCGGCGGAATGCGCTGTCCACGCACATAGGTTCCGTTGGCGCTGCCGAGATCTTCTAGGAACAGCTTGCCGGCGATGCTGTGCAAGGAGGCGTGTCGGCTCGAAACTTGCGGGCTAGCGAGCACGATGTTGTTTTCTGGTGTGCGACCGATCGATTGCACACTGGCAGGCGCTGAGGCCCCCATGGTGATCTGGCCGACAACCGTCTTGTGCCGGGGGCGAGGACTGTCGCCAGCGTCTGCGCTCGGCTGGGGAGCACGCGCAGGTTCAGGGGCGGCGATGGCACCTAAGGTTTGAGCCAGTTGGCGTACCAACTCCACAGGCAGTGGCACAGGGCCGAGCGCCAGGAGCGCATGCGGCTCCAGGGGTTGGGATTGGTGAGGTGCAAGGCGCTGCCCGGAGAGCCAACTGCCGCTTGTGGAGCCCTGGTCGGTAACCGACAAGGGATGGAGCGCAAACGACGCGTGCAGCCCCGAAACGTTGGAATTGGCGATGGCGATGTTGGAGCGTGCCGGATCGCGGCCAAAGCTCAGCACCCCGGCTACGATCGGAGCTTGCCCGCGGCTCAAGAGCATCAGTGCGAGTGCCGGATGTGCATTGGGGACGGGAGCCGTGCCCAGCATGAACTGCGCCCGAAAGTCGAACGGAACCTGTGAACCGCTGGCCAGCGCCGCGCCATTCATGAAACTCGGGCCGGCCCCAAGATCCTGAAAGAAGAGCTGACCGGCTTCGCCGAAGCTGATGCGAGCATGCTCCGGGGCTACTTGCTCTGCGCCCAGCCGAATGTCGCAACCGGGGGCGCTCCCAAGCGTGATCGATCGTTTGCCAAAACCGGGTATCATAAGTTGGCGTACCTTGATTGAAGGAAGTTGACGGCGTTAGTGAAGGCTAACGCCAAATTCAGCGCGCCCGATGCGAAGCAGCGACTCATCTACCACTGGCATCCAAGCGCCCAGGGGGGCCGCGTGTCCGTTCACATGCGTCCCACCCTCGCGCTGCTCGTTGCGCACATAGAGCATTCCAGCTTCGAGTTTGAGGGATGCTTGAAGCGCGAGCGCCTGGCTCTCATCGAGCACAATGTTGCAGCCTTGCCGGTCACTCCCTACGCGAAACTCCGAACCAGGCAGGACCGTGAAGACGCCCGGTGCCCCTTCGAGGATGGCGCGCGACGTGTCGAGTAGCTGCTGTTGAAGCGGGGCTGCACGATAGCCGGGGCCTTGCCCCGGAGGTGGTTGGCCGCCGCCGTATCCGGGTGGGGCGCCGTAGCCTCCCTGGGCTGGTGGTCCAGCATAGCCGCCGCCAGGTGGGCCGCCGTAGCCGCCGCCAGGTGGGCCGCCGTAGCCGGGTCCGGGTCCCGGAGGGCCTGCAGGTCGGTTTTTGTTGCCGCCTCGTGCGATCACAATCACGAGCAACAGAATCACCACCAGTGCGAACGCGCCACCCAGTGCATAGAGCAGAGGAAACGGCGGTTCGGTGCCCTGCAGCTCAAGGATGGTATCGGCGGTGACGCCACTCACGCGCCGCGCTTTGTTGTCGTAGAGCACGAGGCGAACGAGCGCGCTCTTGCCGGAGCCCTGGAGCAGCTTGTCTTTGTCGGGGGCTTGGAATTCAGCAAACGTATCGCTGGTCTGGAGCGTCGTCCCCTTCATACCGTTTTGGATAAGCTGCTGTTGGGCGCGTTTCGCGGCTTCTAGATTGCTGCCGGTTAACTCCTTGGGCACTGCCTGGCCGGTGGGGAGAAAGTAAACTTCGGCTCGGGACTGGTCCCCGCCCCAACAAAAATCCCCGAACACCTTGAATTTCCCTCCCGCATACACGCCGTTTTGGCGACTCGCAGCATCCTTGGTGTATTGCACGTTCACATCGAGTGGCCACGACGTGGGGTCGATGCCGATCGGCACATCTTTGAAGGTACTATCACCCAGGATGGGTGGCTTCACGTCAGCGAAATTCAGGGCGAATGTTTGGGTGACAGTAGGCGCCAGGCAGGAGACTTTCCATTTGACGATGTACATTTTGGCGAAGCGCGAGCGCACCGCGTTCACCACAGCGCTCGCCCGAGCTCCCTGACCCTCTTGAACCACGGTGAAGAATCCGCCGATTTCAGGGTTTGACAGGTTTTGCATGAACTCGAGCGAGTTCTGCCGAAATTCGTCGATGCTGCGATACGGGAACAGCACGCTAATCACCGGCACCGGGACCTTGGGCGCCGCGGTATTGTTCTCGGGGAAGCGCCCTTGGGTCATATAATTTTGGAGTTGCATCGCTCCCGGCCCGCTCGTTGCAGCATCCGCTCCCCCATATCCATTGGAGAGCACGACCATGGCCTGATGCAGCGGCACTGTCAGGTTCTCACCGACGTTACCGAGCGCGCCAAAGCCGTCCGTTGCGGCCTGTTTGATAATGCTGAGCAGGCTCCGGGTGCGCCCCTGACTCGGATAGGTGGTGGTCACGCCGTCCACGAAGGCGAGGACCTTATTCTTGGCCGCTGCAGCGACCCACTTGGAATCTTGAACGACCTGGCGGTCGTTGAAGAACATCACGTTCACGATGTCGTTCTGGCCCATGCTCGCGACGAATTGGCGCGCGACTTGCCGGGCATCATCCAGGCTGCGCCCCATGCGCTTATCTGCGTCCACCAAGATGAGCCAGGCCGTGCCAACGCCAGGCTGCCCCAGGCTATCTCCCCATTTGGCGTGACTCACATGGGTGGCTGGACGCTCGGAGCCTTCAACCAGCACCGTGAAGAGCGCGTTGCTCTCCGGGAACGGGAAGGGCTTGTAGAGAGCGTACGGCTTTTCAAGCGCGTTGCTCATGCAGGAAAACTGAGAATTCCCGGTCAGCATCGCGCACGGTGCAATGGCGCTACTCACCCGCTCGCTCTGCACCACTTCGACCAATGTTGTGAGCACGGGGTTACCGCCCGCCTGCGAGGCGCGCGGATCAATTCTTAGAATGTGTGCTTGCGGAGCTGCCTCGGCCCGCCCAGCTAGTAGGCAGAGGCACGAAACCAATAGGAGCAGAGACCACGTTGCTAGGCGACGGTGGCTGCGAGATGCAGAGTCTTTGGGTAACATACGACCGGTGACTCTAGATGATTTTTGGGGCTGCCGTGAGCCAGCCCTGCAAACGCAAAAAAGCCCGCAACGTGAGGCGGGCTTTTTTCGGGATTTGCCGTCTATTTGGGCGGCTGACCGAGAGTGGGACTCAGCGGTCTTTTTCGTCCCGCACGCGGGCTGCCTTGCCGACCAGGTCACGTAAGTAGAACAGACGGCCGCGGCGCACCACGCCGTGAGAAAGCACTTCGATCTTCTCGATGCGGGGCGAATGCGAAGCAAAGGCGCGTTCGACGCCAACGCCAAAGCTCACCTTGCGCACGGTGAAAGTGGAGCGGCTGCCGGCGCGATGGCGCTTCAGGACAATCCCTTTGAAGACCTGCACACGCAATTTGTCGCCTTCGACAATTTTGTAGTGGACAGCAACCGTATCGCCAACCTTGAAGTTGGGCAGGTCGGTTCGGAGGAACTGGGCCTCGATGGGCGCAATCAGTGAGGCAGTGGGGGGCATGACTTTCAAAAAACTCCGTGGCCGAGTTGAAGGCTGGGCTATCTAGGCGCAACTTTCGGTGTCGTCAACCGAAAGCCGCTGAATTTTCGAACAGCCGGGCTAAGTCGGCTTGACGTACCCGGCCCTGGGGGGTATCCCCGCCGCCCGTTTTAAGAATCGCAGGAAATAATAGCCATGAATCAGTTCCCGGGCGTTGTTGGTCGCAAAGTTGGCATGACACAGATCTTCACGGAGGACGGCACCGTCGTCCCGTGTACGGTTGTTGAGTCGAAGCCTATCGTAGTTGGCAAGCGAACTAAGGAAAAGGATGGGTACGATGCCCTGCTCCTCGGCCTTGGGCAGCGCACCGCTAAGCACGTGAACAAGCCGCTCGCCGGTTTCTACAAAGGCAAGAGCGCCGCGCCGGCTGCAATTCTGCGAGAGCTCCGCTGTGCCGCGGATTTCGCGTCCAAGTTTGAGGTCGGGCAGGAAGTGGCACTCGACCAGGTGTTTACTGAAGGCCAATCCGTCGATGTTCGAGGCATCACGCGCGGCCGTGGCTTCACGGGTGTGATGCGCCGCTACAACTTCAAGGGCGCTAAGCGCAGTCACGGTGCCCACGAGTACCAGCGCCATGGTGGTGCGATCGGTACCAACATGACGCCGGGTCGCGTCATGGCAGGCAAGAAAATGCCGGGCCAATACGGCAACGAGCAGGTGACCGTTTTGAATCAGCCCGTCGTAAAAGTGATGGTCGAGCAGGGGTTGCTGTTGATCCGTGGTGCGATTCCAGGGTCGAAAAATGGCATTGTGTTCGTCCGAAGCGCCGTCAAAGCGCGGACACCCAAGCCCTAAGGCTCGCACTTGGAAGCGTCGTCGGGAGAGCCTCCTGACATGCTCGCGCCGCTCCACGATTGGTGGCCGCGCACTCGAGTATTGAACGACGATCATGGCTTGATTGTCGTGGATAAGCCCTCGGGCATTGCCGTGCACGGCGGTGATGAAGGTTTGAAGGACGACGTCGTCGAGCGTCTGCGGGCCATGTTCCGTGCGCGCGGGGAGGCGGATTACTTGGGGGTCCACCAGCGTCTCGATAAGGAGACCTCAGGCGTTCTTTTATTCACACGGGATCCGCAACGGAACGCGGATGTTGCCCAGGCGTTCGAATCTCACACCGCTCAGAAAAAGTACCTGGCGGTCGTTGCCCTGGATTCGCGGGGGAGTCAAAACAATCTGGGGCGGCTCGGCGCAACCTGGGAAGACAACCTGAGCCGTCCACTGAACGGTAAGGTCAGTGTTGTCAGGGCAGGTGGGCAGCACGCCGTCACACGCTGTCGAGTTGTTGAGCAGCGAGGACGTCGAGCCCTTTTGGAACTATCACCGATCACTGGGCGCACGCACCAGCTGCGTGTGCAGGCGAGCGCTCGGGGTGTGCCGATTGTGGGCGATCGCCTGTATGGCGGCGAACCAGCCTCGCGCTTGATGTTGCACGCACAGGAACTCAAGCTGCCGAACGCGCCAGCTTACTTCGCGGCCATGCCGGGCGTGTTCACGGAGTGCTTGAATCAGACGCCGTTCGTTTTTGGCGCCGAGGAGCTGTGGCGACGCCTGTCCGATGCTTGCATCCGGCGTGTTCCCCTGTTCGGACAAACCGAAGCGTACCGGCTGGTGAACGAGCTCGGGGACCAATTGCCTGGGATTTGTGTGGATAAATACGGCGATTTCGCCGTTCTTCACCTGTTTGACGAAGTGGCGACACGGGCTCAGCCTTTGCTCGTGCAGCTGCTCCTTCGGCTTGGCTTTCGCGGAGTCCGGGTCGAGCAACGCGGTCGCGGCATGGCTCCGGTCGTTGCGGCGGGGCCGAGCGCGTTGACGGTGGTGGAGCATGGCGCCAAGTTCGAGATCCGGCTTGGCGGCGACACGTCGGTGGGGCTCTTTTTGGATCAGCGCGAGAATCGCCAGAAAGTGCGAGCTTGGTCCAAGGGGGCGAGGCTGCTCAATCTGTTTTGTTACACCGGTTCTTTCAGTGTGGCCGCGGCGCTTGGTGGAGCGAAAAAAGTTGTGAGTGTCGATCTCTCGGGGAACTACCTGGACTGGGCCAAGCGTAACTTTGAGTTGAACGGGATTTCACCCGAGCGGCATGAGTTCATTCAAGTCGACGCCACCGCCTGGCTCGAACAAGCCAAGCGCCAGAAGCTACGCTTCGATTTGATCGTGCTCGATCCTCCCAGCTTCTCGACAGCCGGCAAGCGGGGCACCTTCAGTGTGGCGCGGGATTACCAGGAAACAGCCGCCATTTGTTGCGCGCTCTTGGCGCCGGGGGGCCAGCTCCTGGCCATCACTAACCACCGGAAAACACCGCTCAGCAAGCTGCGGACGTTGCTGCGGGGAGCCGCGGAAGTCGCAGGCCGCAGCGTCGTTCAGCTGAAGGATCTGCGCTCTTCCAGCGATTGCCCGGACTTGCCCAGCGAGCCCTACCCGAGCAAGAGCGTCTTGGTTAGGCTGAAGTAAGTGGCGCATCGGAATCCTTACGGTCGTGTGGACCCGCGTACCTTAGCCGCCCGTGCTCAGGGATACCCAGCGCGCAGTATCTTCAAGCTCGAAGAGATCGACCAGCGCGTGAAGCTTCTCAAGGGCGGCAATCGCGTCTTGGATCTGGGTGCAGCGCCGGGCTCCTGGAGCCTGTATGCGGCTAAGAAGGTGGGCCCGAACGGTCGCGTGGTCGCGCTGGACCTTAAAGTTATCAACGAAGCTTTCCCGCCGTGGGTTACAAGCCAAGCAGATGATATTTTTAAGGTCGCTCCCGCCTCGCTCTGTCCACCGGGCCCGTACGATGTGGTGATGAGCGACATGGCCCCGAGCACGAGTGGTTCAAAGGTTCACGACCAAACCGTCAGCTTCGACCTGTTCATGCGGGCGCTTGAGTTCGCCGCCGAAATTGGCCGGCCGGGGTCGCATTTTGTGGCGAAGCTTTTCATGAGCAACCAGTTTTCTGAGGCAAAATCGGCCGTTCAGAAGCTGTTTTCGGAAGCCACCACGATCCGCCCCCAAGGCACCCGAAAGCCCAGCTCCGAGGTCTTCATCGTGGGGTTCAGCAAGCGGGTTTAGCACCCTCACACGGCCCCCGCCATTGGCGCCTCAGGTGTACGTGTGGATGAGCTTGGCGACGAGTTCGTTTCTGCGAGCAACGCCAGCTTTCTTCAAGAGCCCCGTGACGTGCACTTCGATCGTTTTCGGGCAGCAGCCCAACTCAAAGGCCATCTGCTTGTTCGTGAGCCCCTGAGTTGCGAGCACCAGAATCTCACGCTGCCGCCGACTGAGGCGCCAGGCTTCTGTCGCCAGGATAATACCAGCGCTCAACCGGAAAGCCGCGCGCTCACTCGAGGAAATGGCCGGCAGCAGCTGAAGGTGGGGGGAGTCGGGTGCCGTTCGCTCGGAGGCTTGTGCGATGAGCGCGTCGATCGGGCTCGGGAGTTGGTCGGTTGTAGCGTAAATTTCTGAGAATTTTGAGGCTTGGAGCATGAGGGGTTCCTTGGGAGATATCCTTTTGATCCCTCTCCTTTCGGACTCCCTTCACCCGAGTTGCGCGAAATGCGCCGGGCCTCGCTAAAAGGCGCTCAGGCCCGTCAGCTCCTTGCCCAAGATGAGCGTGTGGATCTCGTGCGTGCCCTCGTAGGTGAAAACGCTCTCAAGATTCAGCATGTGGCGAATGGCTGGGTACTCCAGCAAAATGCCGTTGGCCCCGAGCAGCCCGCGGCAGGTGCGCGCGATCTCCAAGGCTTTAGACACATTGTTGCGTTTGCAGAGTGAGACTTGTGCTGGGTGGAGCTTGCCCTGCTTGTCTTTCAATCGACCAAAATGCAACGCCAGAAGCTCGCCCTTCACGATTTCTGAGGCGCACTCCACCAACTGCGCTTGCACGAGCTGCTTCTGAGCGATAGGTACGTCAAATTGCACGCGTAGCTTGGTGTATTCCAGCGTGGAGTCCAGACACGCCTTGGCCGCCCCCAATGCGCCCCAGGCGATCCCGAAGCGCGCTTGATTCAAACAGTATAAAGGAGCGCCGAGCCCTTGGCGCAAGGGCAAACGATTGCGCTCCGGCACGCGACAATCGGTCAGCACAATTTCGCCGGTTTCGCTGGCGCGAAGGCTCATTTTCCCCTGGATCTTCGGGGTGTCGAAACCTGGAGTGCCGCGTTCAACGATGAAACCTGTGACCGATTCGGCGCCACTGTCCTCCAGCTTGGCCCACACCACGGCAAGCGCCGCGAAGGGCGAATTGGTGATCCACATTTTGCTCCCGTTCAGGATCCAAGTGTCACCGTCACGTCGTGCGCGCATCTGCATGGAAGCGGGGTCAGAGCCGCTATCGGGTTCAGTCAGTCCAAAGCATCCGATCAGTTTGCCTTGCGCCATCTCCGGCAAGAATCGGAGCTTTTGTTCCTCGGTTCCAAATGAGTAAATCGCTTGCATCGCGAGCGAGCCTTGAACGCTCACGAAACTTCGGAGGCCGCTATCTCCGTATTCAAGTTCCTGAAGGAGAAGGCCGTATTGAACGGCGCTCATGCCCGCACAGCCGTAGCCGCTGAGCGCTGCGCCCAACAGGCCGAGCTCCGCCATTTCCGGAATTAGATCGACCGGAAATAGTTCCTTCTCGAACAGCTCGGAAGCGCGTGGTGTGTAGCGCTCCGCGACGAAACGCCGTACGGTGTCGCGGACGAGGCGTTCGTCGTCGGTAAGCTCTGAATCGATGGCGCCCAGGGGATCGGTGACCGAAGCCATCTGATCAAGTTACCACTCCCTCGGTCGAGGGTGGGTCGAATCTGGTACGCCCATCAGGGCGAGTGCATCTTATTTCGCTTGCGGCCTGTGCTGCCTCAGCGATTTCGACGCTCCGAATCGCCAGCGGCGGGCTGAAAGTTCGCGCACGGGCCTTGGCCTAGTTCTGTTCCGCCACAGAGACCACATCCACCTGGAGGAACTGTCCGTCGAATACTTGGGGTGCCGGCGGCACTCCATCCACAACGATGTTTTCGAAGTTCTTCACCTGCCTAGCGTTGCCGTCGGCGTGGTTCAGCGTTACTCTGCTGCCGCCTTGAACGATGATCTCGGCCGTGTAGTTCAACGCAAATAAACGGTGGTGAAAAGGCTCGTCGGTGGTGTGGAAAGCGTTCGCGTAATACCTTTTTGCGGGTGTCGCCACGTCGATCCAAAAGGTTGTATAGTTGCTGGGCTCGGGCTCTCCTTGCGCGCTGTCGAGAAAGTAGGGGGCAGCAATCACGGTGGTGTTGCGTTGACCGCTTGGATCCAAAAACGTGTGCGGTTCAGTTAGGCCCCGAAAATTGCGAGCACTCACCGACCTCGTCCATCAGGGGAAGGTCCGCTACATTGGCTGCAGCAATCTGTATGCATGGCAGATAGTGCAGGCGAACCTGATAGCGCGACAACACGGCTTGTCAGAGTTTTGCTCCGCTCAGCACCTCTACAATCTTATCAGCCGTGACGTAGAACGCGAAATCGTCCCGGCCTGCCAGAACCTGGGCGTGGGTGTCATTTGCTGGAGCCCTTTGGCTGGAGGAATGTTGAGCGGAAAGTATCAAGAGGCTAAGACTCCTGAGGCCGGTTCGCGTATTGCTCAGCGGGCGAAGATGGAAGTGCCGCGTTTTTGGCATGAGCGCGGATTTCGTGTCGCGGCGGAGCTCTCCAAGGTTGCTCAAAGGATCGGAGAATCACCGCAACTATTGGCGATGAGCTGGCTGCTAGGTGCGGCCGGAGTGACCTCGGCAATTGCTGGTGTGCGCTCCGTCGATCAACTCCTGCAAAGCTGCAGTGCTGTTAACTACGAGATGGACCCCTCCGTCTGGAGCGAATTGGATGAACTTGCCCACTATGATCGAGGCTACCCGGCTGATTGGGTAGCTTCGAATGCCGCGCAATTTTTGGATTCTGAGCGCTAAGACTCTACCGAGATCGCGCCTGGTGCAGAAGTTGCGTGGGTGCGCCCGCCCCAGTAGCAGTCGCCGACTGCGAGAAATTGGGCCAATCTTTAGGAAATGGGCTACCCGCCCGTATGCCTCCTGTCCGTCCAGTGACCGCGTTCGTCGCTCTCGCGTTGGGTGCGGCTGGGGTATTTCGGCTCTGCCAACCGGGGCTGAATGGGTTCCCATGGGCGGTTTTTCAAGGTGAAGCCGAACGCTTGAGGGCTGAGGTCGCTTCGAGCATCGCAGTGCGAACGGCTCAGGCAGCCACCCTGGCTCCCAAGCTGCGGGTGGGTCAGGCCAGGGTTCCGGTTTCAGCAGCTGTGGATATGGTGCCTCGCTCAGAGCCTGTGATGGCGCATGTCGAGTCAGCTATCCCCTTGACCATCCCACTACTCAGCGTCGATCGAGAAACACCCATCTACGCTGCTCCCTCCAAGCAGGCACGCAAGGTGGGGTACGTCAGTTTGGGAGGGCGATTGGGTACTGCACCGGAATCGCTCAAGGGCTCTGGATGCACGGGCGGCTGGCATGGCGTAAGTCCATTCGGCTACGTGTGTGTCGACGAGCGCGTGTCGAGCAATCCCAAGCATCCGGTGACTGAACTAGCCACTCGCGCGCCAGCACGCATTGAGAGCTTGCCCTACAGTTATGCGCGGGCCAAGCGCGGTGGGGTCCCGCTTTATACTCGAATCCCAAGTGCGGATGAACGCGCCTCGCAGGAGGGCGCAGGTACTCGAGGGTTGGAGCGTTCGTGGCGCGATACAGACGTTGAGGACTTGCCGTCGTCGCTTGCCTTGGGCCGCCCCACGCCGACGTTACATGGCTATGCGCGGCCAGCTGGCACGCTCTTCGCCGAACGAACACTGGCCAAGAGTAGCTTCGCGATTGCCAGAGTTTTTGAAGTGCAAGGGCAGCGTTTTGGCATGACTCCGGACCTCTTGCTCCTCCCGCTGGATCAGCTGACACGGGTAACGCCGCCGCGTTTTCGTGGTGTGAGGATCTTACGAGACCAGGCTCTCCCGGTCGCATTCGTGAAATCACGCGTCGCTTACCTCTACCGGCTTGACGAAGTAGCCGGGTCACTAACTTTAGCGCGCAAGCTGGAATTCCGAGACGGCTTTGTGGCGTTGCGCGAGCGGCGTTTCATAGCAGGGCACGAATACGTTCGTTCAGCCGAAGGGCTCTTCGCACGTGTGGATCAACTCAGGCTGATTGAAGGATCTCCGGCGGCGGCACCCTGGTTAAGACGAGAGAAACGTTTCATAGATGTTTCGCTTAAAGACCAAGCATTGGTCGCCTACGAAGACGGGCATGCTGTGTTTGCGACGCTCATCTCAAGCGGACTAGAAAGCGACAAGCTGGATGCCCCCTCGCGCGCTACGGTTACAGGACAGTTTCGTATTCACACCAAGCACGTCACCGCCAAGATGAGTGGCGACGACGTGGGAGATGAGTATGCGTTGCCCGATGTGCCGTATGTCCAATACTTTCACGGCAGCTTTGCCTTGCACGCTGCGTATTGGCACGACGCATTTGGCACGCCTCTTAGCCACGGATGCATCAATCTATCGCCCGAGGATGCGCGATTCTTGTTTGGCTGGACGGAGCCACCAGTACCGCCAGGATGGCATGGCGCGATGGACCCGGCGGGTACCATGATATCGATTCACGAATGATCATTCTCGGTGGGGACATCACGAAACATCCCACCTGATATGTCCCGACTTGGGCAATCGCGTCTCAGATTGGTCGCTACCGCGAGTGCTTCACTGAACGGATCACACCCGGTTGAGTCGAAAGCTGTCGACGGAAGTCCGGGTCTTTGTGACAATCTCACGATCTTCCGCCTATTGGCTAATGCTCCGCGGCAATCGGTCGCTTCCATTCACCACAATGGACGCGAACATCTCCGTACGGCCCGCCAGCAACGAAGCTCATCTTTCTCAGAGAGGCCACGATTGGGTGGAGGACACCGACGTGGTGGACGTTTCGCTGGACGATCGGGTGCATATTGTGGAACGCGTCGCCGAGCTGCACGCTCGTCGTGTACAGGCTGGGCTGCTGAGTCTTCCGGTGTTTGCGCGCTCTCGCTGATTCTAAACCTACCTGTGCTATGAGTGGACGCCTCAGGAAAGGCGTCGGATGCAGTTCCACATTCTTTCGTTCGAAGGGCCTGATCCGTACAGTCGGGCCGGTGGCATTGCCACTCGCATCACTGGGCTCGCGTCGGCATTGGCCAAGCTCGGTTACGAAACGCATCTCTGGTTCGTGGGAGATCCTTTTCTGCCGGGGTATGAACGTGAGGGCTCTCTGCACTTGCACCGATTTTGTCAGTGGATCAGCCGACACCATCCGCGGGGCGTGTACGACGGCGAGTACGGTAAGCTGAATGATTATGCCGCGTCCCTACCGCCGTATCTCATGGAGCACTATCTCAGCCCGCACCTCGCTCGTGGCGGAAGAGCCACTGTGTTGGCCGAAGAGTGGCACACGGTCCATGCGGTGCGACATCTGGATTGGTTGCTCAAGCTCGGAGGCGTGAGAGCGAAAGTCGATCTGCTCTGGAATGCGAACAACACATTCGGATTTGAGAGCATTGATTGGGGTGCGTTGGCAGAAGCCGCACAACTGACGACGGTGAGTCGCTACATGAAGCACAAGATGTGGCCGCTCGGTGTCGACCCTTTGGTCTTACCCAACGGGATCGACGAAGATTCGCTCCGGCCTCCTGAATTTGCCGCTGTACAGCTCTTGCATCAGCGTTTTCTGAAGCGGCAGTTGCTCATCAAGGTGGCCCGCTGGGACCCAGATAAGCGTTGGCTTCTGGCGATAGATACGGTTGCTGCGCTGAAGGCTCGGGGAAAGAGGCCGTTGCTGGTAGCTCGGGGTGGCCTCGAGAACCATGCCCACGAGGTGCTGGAGCGAGCGCGCCAGCGCGGGCTTTCCGTGATTCAGCGCTGTACCACGAAAGCTGGTGCGGCCGGCATCTTGGAAGCACTGGTTGGGGTGGCCGATACGGATGTGGTGTTGTTGGAGTCACACCTGGATCCGGCGGGGAGGCGACTACTGTTTCGCGCTGCCGATGCTGTTCTGGCCAATAGCGGGCACGAGCCGTTTGGGCTGGTGGGTTTAGAAACGATGGCAGCGGGTGGCATCGCGTGTACCGGAGCTTCGGGTGAGGATTACGCCGTGAGCGGGCAGAATGCGCTCGTCCTTCAGACTAATGATCCGGCTGAATTTGTGGCTCAGTTCGAAAGGTTGGAGCAAGATCCAGGGCGCGTCCGCATGCTCCGGCGCGCGGCTCGAAGCACCGCTCTCGGCTACACCTGGAACCGCGTGATCGATCGCGTCTTGTTGCCACGCCTGGTGAGCGAACCCGAGAACAAAGTCAGCCGTCTGAGTGGGATCCGCGACCTTGCCGAATGGGCGCGGGCGCTCGGTACTGAAAGCCTGCTGCAGCTCGCGCTCTCTCGACCCGCTTGGGCTCGGTCCGGCTGGGCTCGGCCCGTTTGGGCCAAGATCAACGGGCGCTGAGATCCAAGCGCACGTTGCGTTGCTGGAGCAGATCGCCCGTCGCCAGCTGCAGATCGGCGCGGGCCTTTTCATGTCGGATCAATGCGGAGAGCTCGGCCAGCTGCGCCTGGGCTAATTCGTCCTGACGCTGCGAGACAAAGAAATTATTGCTCAGGCCATTCTGGAACTTCCGCTCTTCGGCGCTCAGGCTTTGCTCGGAAAGTGAACGCGAGTTGGCGGCCGCATACAGCTGCTTCTCGGCCGTTTCTAGCGCCCGCGCAGCCTGGCGCACCTCGACTCGAATGTTCAAAAGCAGCTGATTTTTTTCAACATTGGTGCGGCGGCGTGTGATCGAGGCACGCTCCGCCTCGGCACGGCGTTGTTCATTCAGCGGACTCCAATTGAGCCTCACCAACGTCGACCAATATCGGCCACGTGCCTGTCCGAGCTCAGCGAGCGAGCCTGAATAGCTCGCATCTTGCCCGATCAATCCGTAGCTGACACTGGCGGAAAGATCAGGAAGCTTAGCATTGTCTGCCACGCGTTGGTCGAGCGTTGCCTGCCGCAAATCGAGATTCGTCTGGGAAACCTCCGGGCGTCGCGCTTGGGCTTCGGCAATCAGCTTTGGTACATCAGGACGCAACGCAACAAAGCGCGGCGCATCCAGCGTCAAAAAGGCTTTCTTCCATTCGGGGTCCGGCAAATTCATGATTTGCTTCAGCCGGTCAGCAGACTGTTCAATATTCCCTTCCGCTTCCAAGAGCGCGAGCTCGCGTCGAGCTAGTGTGCCTTCAGCGTTGATCAAGTCAGACGGAGGCAAAACGCCCGCCTGGATCTGGCGCTCGGTGAGCTTCAGTTGCTCGCTCGCTAACTCCCAGGAGCGCACTCTCACTTGGTAGCTTTTGAGCGCCTCGGTGAGGTCCCAATAGGCGTTTTCCGCGGTCAAGACGGCGCTTGCAGCTCGAAGCTGTGCTTGAGCGAGTGCGCGCTCGGAGGCGAAATGCGCACGCAAGATGGGCGCGGTTTGAATGTCGCCGTCGGTTGAAAAACCTCGAAGCAGCGGTTGGGTTAGGGTCAGATCGGCGCTGGTGCGGAACAGATCAGGGCTAATCGCATTGCCCTGGGAACTTCTGGCCCAATCGTTGTTGAGTGATAAAGTTGTCTGGGTTCCCGTCTGGAATTGTTTGGAACCTGCCACGTTCCAGGTGTTGTCGATGCTATTGATGATCTCGCCAGCTTGGCCCTCTTGAGTGTTTGAGGGCGGATAGTCTGCATCCCGGTGCCGATAGCTGGCAGTGATATTGGGTTCAAACGCGCCACCCGAAGCTTGCTCGGAAAACTGGCCCGCTCGTACATTTTCGCGTTCCAGCTGGATGCCCAGGTTATTTCTTAGAACAGCTTGGATGACATCGCTTTTGCTCAAGCGCCAACTGGGGCCCGTTGCGGCCTGTGGCGGCAGCACCGTCGGTTCACTGATGAAGGCGGGTGGCGTGTAGCTCACGTTCCCGAGGTAATTAGGCGGCGCCGCGGGCGCCGGGGGAAGGGGCGTGGTGGCAGGAGTTGCGGGCGCAGGTGTCACGCTCGGTTCGGCGTGAGCGAGCTGCCCCAATAGTAGCAAGGAGGAACAGGAGAATCCGGCAAGACGTCTTCGGAACATGAGGGTCTCGTTATCACTGGTGGTGGAGGGCTTCGATAGGGTCCAGCTTGCTGGCGCGAATGGCTGGATAAATGCCAGAAATCAGTCCAACTGCAGAG